>UMBR01014599.1_pt1 | contig 12965 bp, 10 predicted proteins | sample 1964011 | NCBI WGS metagenome assembly UMBR01 (sample SAMEA4835946, study PRJEB28245) | human gut metagenome | biome: gut microbiome; material: fecal sample | place: Denmark | collected 2008
GATGAATATCAGGCGTTTCCTTAGCCAGCTCGCGTCCCATCTGGATACGTGCATCATATACAGACTGGTTGTCGATGATACTGTCATTACGAGCAAAGTAAACATATTCAAAAATGCAGTGCGCAGGCTTTGCCGGTTTGTTTTCAGCCCACATCATGCTGCGCGGTTCGGAGTTATCACTGTCGATAATAATCATTTCGCCGGGCTTAACATCGCGTACCAGCTCTGCACCAACCAAGTCAAAGGCACAGGATTCGGAAGCAACGCACCAGCCGTTTTCCATCTTGCCGAGTACCAGCGGACGGAAGCCGTAGGGATCGCGTACTGCGATAATTTTGTTATCAGTCATCAGCAGAATAGCAAAAGCGCCCTTAATCTGGTTAACAGCCTCTGCTACACGCTCTTCAATAGTCGGACGTGCACTGTAGGCAATCAAGGTCAGAACAACCTCGCTGTCAACAGTAGTATTAAATACTGCGCCTTCCTTAGCCAGGTTAGCACGCAGCTGACCGGCATTAGTCAGGTTACCGTTATGGCTCAGAGCCAGGTTACCGCCGTCAAAATAAACCTTCAGCGGCTGAATGTTATACGGCATGCTTGCACCGGTGGTGGAATAACGTACGTGGCCGATAGCCGCATAGCCCTGCAAATCAGCAACGCCATCCTTGAAGACATCGGCAACCAGACCCATGCCCTTTTTAATTTTCATACGCTCGCCATCAGTTACAACAATACCGGTACTTTCCTGGCCACGATGCTGCAGCGCATACAATCCCCAATAGGTGTTGAGTGCTACGTCCTCATTATGGCTGAAGATACCAAAGACGCCGCACTCCTCATGCAGCTTGTCTTCGCTAAAATTTTGCTCCTCGAAAATCTGCTCCACAATTTTTCTCCTTAATTTTAGTTTTTAGTTATCAATTGTCAGTTATTAGTGGTTAGTTATAAGTGATCAGTGATCGGTAATCAGTAATTAGTTATTAATGTTTAGCAGTCAGTTTCTATTCACTATCCACTACTCACTATTCACTATTCACTATTACAGGTGTAAGTCCTTAAACTCCTGCGCAGGAACGCCACGCATGGAAGCCAGTTTTTCACCCTTAGCTCTTACTTCTTCACGCATTGTTGCACGATGCTCTGCCAGCTTTTCTACCAGCTCCGGATATTTTACGGAAAGAATCTGAATTGCGAACAATGCAGCATTCTTAGAACCATTGATGGCCATCGTTGCAACAGGTACACCGGAAGGCATCTGTACAAAGCTCAGCAGTGCATCCATACCGGCCAACGGTGTTGCATTAATAGGAATACCGATGACAGGAACGGTAGTAAAGGCAGCGATGAAACCACCAAGATGAGCAGCTGCGCCGGCTGCGGCAATAATTACCTCTACGCCACGGTCACGGGCACCCTTAGCAAAGTTCTGTACTACGTCCGGAGTACGGTGAGCGGAAGCAACTACTACTTCAGTTTCAACGCCAAACTCCTTCAGAGTTTTTTCTGCAGCCTCAAGTACAGGCCAATCAGAATTACTACCCATGATAATTGCAACTTTCATTAAAATCTACCTCCCAAAAATTACTTGTAGAAACAATAAAACCCAAGCAGAAAACTGTTCAGTTTCGAAATCCTGTGCAAAATCTAACCCGGGTTCTCAATCACTTAAATAATTCACTTTAATTATACCAATCCAACGCGTAAACGTCAAATAAACTGTGAACTTTTTAACAGTTTTTCAGAAAATCGTTCGGGAAACTTCGGGGTAAAGAAAAAAGCACCTGTCAGACATCAGACAGATGCTAAAAACTCATACTCCAAAATGCTTATTCCACTGTTCAATAATTCTCTTTTTGTTCTGAGATACGAAGCGAAGTATCTTCAGCAAATCGGCATCAGGAATTTTGCTTTTATTATGCTCTAAAATAACACGTTCCCCAACCCATATTTTAGTTGCATTTTCAGTCGGCCTGCCTTTACAAACGTGTACGTGAACCGGCTCACCGGCATCACCTGACCAAAAATATATTGTATAACCTAAAAGCTTATACAGCATTGGCAAGATGATCTCCTCCTTCGCGTGCCATCTCCCAAATCAAGGCTGCATTATCAGCAGCAAAATCTTTTAAATCTTCTATTTCAGCCTCGCTGTATCCCTCAAAAGAAGCTGTATCTAAGTCAGGCAAGGAAATCTGCAAATAGTCAAAGCCAGTATCTACAGGACGTTCAAAATAAACATCAATATGCTCACCGTTCTTATCCTTGCGTATATCATTAAAAGTAACAAGTGTTCCATCAGCGAATTCTACATATGTATATTTCATTTTGCTCACCTCGTTTTATAAACATCATGCATTGGTAACTAATTAATTGAACATCTCTTTTAATTGTATCATTTCCCAACCTGCTGCGCAATAATAAGCCTATTGCCAGATAAGAAAAAAGCACCCACCAGGAAGCTGAAAAGCTTCCGGTGAGTACTGATTTTAAATATTAAGCGTGATTATTTCAGAAGAAGATTATTTGATTTGAGCCGCAAGCTGTTGAATCATTGCCTCCAGCTTCGCAATCTTCTCATTTTGTTCCGCAATCATCTGCTCCTGTTCAGCCAGCTTTTTAGCCATCACAACCTTGCTGGTGCTGTGGTTTTGAGTGCGGTCCAAAGCAAAGGAGATGCCTGCGTTGATCATGTTTTCGCCATTACCCATGTTGCCTGCAAGACTAAACATCACATGCTCATCAGGACGGTAGAAGGCACCGATGGCAGCAGCGTTTTCACCACCATAGTTGCCATAGCCTGCAGCAAAGGTCAGCTTGTTGTCTGCATCAAAATCCATCGGGTGCAATGCAGCCAAGGCAGCAGCGCCTGCGCCAACCTTGTTCACTTTGCTGTTTAATCTGTCAACACGGTTACCAAGCATATCAACTCTGTTATTTACATTGTCGATAGCCAGCTTGTTCTCGTCGGCTTTTTTGTTGACTTCTACAACACCGTCAGACAGGTTTTCGGATTTCAGGCCTGCGTCCTTCAGTTTATTTACATCACCGATGTTAGTCTTGTTGGTTGCGATATTGGTGGTGTTTTGCTCAGCCTTTTTGTTTACTTCCAAAATGCCATCAGTCAGGTTATCAGATACCATGCCTGCCTGCTGCAGTTTATTTACATCACCGATGTTAGTCTTATTGGTTTCTGCCTTCTCATCTACTTTTTTAATAGCATCAGCGTTAATCTTTACCTGTGCATCCAGGATAGAAATATTGGCATTTACTTTGGCATCCTTCTTAACATAGTTAGTGGAAGTGATTTCGCCTAATTTATCAGTAACAATTTCACCAGCCTTTTCGCCTGCAAGCTCTTTGATTACCTCTTTGCCTTGATCAGTAATATTGGATAAATCCTTATCTGCTTTACCAGCCAGTGCTTCATCCAAAGCAACAAGATTTTTGGATACATTGTTATCTTTTTTAATGTATGTGCCATCAGCTGTCAAAGTGCCAACCTTATTTTCCAGTTGCTGATCAGTATAGTTCTTGCCAGCCTGATATGCGGAGTTGATAGCACCGGCAGCAGTATCCTTCGTAGTAGCATTAGGATTATTGGCAGTTGCTGTATAACCACCGGCTACATCTACATCCTTAATCGCCTGGTTCAATTTACTGCCATCAAAAGCAGGAGCGCCACCTGCGCCAACAATGTCACTGGCATCAACATTAATGGTCGGGCCATCTGCATCATCATTAGTTTTCAGTGTTACACCACCTTTACCATTAGAACCTAATTTGATGTTGTAAGTATCTTTCTTTAAAACCTGCCCAAAGGTAGCAGCATCATTACTCCTTGTGCCGTAACCTACATTAACAATTTTTCTTAGGTTGTCAATTGAGCCTACAGAAAAAGTATTGGCTTCATTAGCTTGGGAAGCTGCACCAACGGCAACAGAATTTATAGCATTTGCTATTGAATTAACACCTATAGCAATACTAGATTCGAAGTTAGCCTCAGCATGATTACCAATAACAATTGTGCTCTCCCCAGTTGCTTTAGTATAATGACCAACACTAACAGTATATTGTCCATTTAAGAAATTATTAGTACCAACAGCAATTCCATCAGATGACATAGATTGATTAGCAGAACCAATAAGAGTAGTATTATCTCCATTTAATGCCATATTCATATTTCCAATTAATGTATGATTGTCACCTGTTGCTATAGTATTTCCTGTGCCCTGAATTATATTTGAAGCCGAAGCATTTCCCACGCTAACACAAGTAATTCCACAAGCCACCATTACCGCCAAAGCAATATGTATTTTTTTCGATACACTGAACAAACTACTATTTTTCATGATTCAATAATTCTCCTTTGTGAAATAATCTTACTGTATTTACAGTATTATAAAAGCTCATATATCAATAAGCATAACCAATGTGTAATTAAATACTTCTTATACTATCAAGCCCACTCAATAACACCGCACGTACCAACTAATTTATCTTATTGTTATATATTACTTAATCTATTAGTGGGTATGAATGAAATCTTAACTTTTAGAAATCAGCACTCCTTTCCACTTTTTTCAACAAAAGCATATCGTCCTCATAGTTATGTTAATTAAAACAAATTTTAGATAACTAAGAAATTATACACCTATTCAGTCACTGCTTATTGATTATAATTATCCGTTTCATGTATTATAACACATAAGTCCCCCCCGCAAGACTCAGCTGATTTTTATAAAGCTTAAATTTTATGATTTCACCAAAAGAAAATCTTCAAAGTAAAGCCTTTTTTCAAAGTATTCATACTTATGGAGATAGCATAAATTATTTACCCCCTTGAATTTTTTGCATTAGGTGGTGAATAAAACGGTCAAAAATGTCATTAATAAAGTGAGACTCCAAATCCACCACATACTCAAAGCAAAGAAAAAAGCACCCTCCGCCGCCGCTTTCACGGCAGCAGAGGGCGCTTAAACCCAAAGCTGTTTTATTTTACGACAACGTCAATTGCATCGTTTACCAATACAACCTCAACCTTATCGCCATTTTTAATTTCGCCTGCAACAATCTTCTTGCCCAGGATGTTTTCAACAGTGTGGACAATCAGACGTTTCAACGGACGAGCACCGAAGGCAGGATCAAAGCCGGCCTTTGCTAGGAAAGCGACAGCCTCGTCAGTATAATTCAGCGTCAGCTCCAGCTGCTTGTTCAGGCGGTCGCCCAGCTCACGCAGTACCAGTTTAACGATTTCCTTAATCTGTTCTGCCTGCAGCGGTTTGAACACAACGATGTCATCAACACGGTTCAGGAATTCCGGACGGAAGAAGTTCATCAGCATCTGCTGAATCTTTTCTCTGTCCATAGAGCCCTGCGCTTTCATAATCTCGTTGCTGCCAAGGTTACTGGTCATGATAATCAAGGTATTCTTGAAGTCAACGATACGGCCTTTACCATCAGTCAGACGGCCATCATCCAGAACCTGCAGCAATACGTTAAAGACATCTGCATGTGCCTTTTCGATTTCGTCCAACAGGATTACGCTGTACGGATGACGGCGTACAGCCTCAGTCAGCTGACCGCCTTCATCATAGCCGACGTATCCCGGAGGCGCACCAATCAGACGAGATACGGTATGCTTCTCCATGTATTCGCTCATATCGATACGAACCATGTTGCGTTCATCATCAAAGAGCACCTCGGCCAAGGTCTTAGCCAGCTCGGTCTTGCCGACACCGGTAGGACCAAGGAAGATAAAGGAACCAATCGGACGGTTAGGATCCTTGATACCGGCACGCGCACGAATAACGGCCTCGCTGACAGCCTTGACTGCCTCGTCCTGACCGATAACATGCTCGTGCAAGATTTCCTCCAGATGAACCAGTTTAGCACGTTCACCGGTGCCTAAGCGGGCAACAGGAATACCGGTCCAGGTGCTGACAACCTTAGCGATGTCCTCTTCGTCAACCTCTTCCTTGAGCATAACATTATCATTGCCGTTTTCATCCTTCTTGGACAAAGCAGCCAATTCCTTCTGCAGCTCAGGCAGACGGCCGTATTTCAATTCAGCCATCTTGTTCAGGTCGTAGTCGCGCTCAGCCTGCTCCATCTGGTTTTTCACAGCATCAATTTCCTTCTTTACCTCACGTACGCGGGCAATAGAAGCCTTTTCTGCATCCCAACGTTTAACAAGCTCGTCATTTTCCTTACGCAGCTTTGCCAGCTCCTCATTCAGCTTAGCCAAACGATCCTTGGACTGAGCATCCTCCTCTTTGCCCAAAGCCTGAGCTTCAATTTCCAGCTGCAGAATACGACGTTTGCTTTCATCCAGCTCGGTCGGCAGCGAATCAATTTCGGTACGCAGACGGGCAGCAGCCTCATCTACCAGGTCAATAGCCTTATCAGGTAAGAAACGGTCATTGATATAACGGTTAGAAAGCACAGCAGCAGCAACCAGGGCAGCGTCTTTAATGCGAACGCCATGATGTACCTCATAGCGCTCACGCAGGCCACGCAGGATGGAAATTGTATCTTCAACGCTTGGCTCCTTAACCATTACCGGCTGGAAACGACGCTCCAGCGCACTGTCCTTTTCAATATACTTACGGTATTCGTTCAGCGTAGTTGCACCGATACAGCGCAGCTCGCCGCGTGCCAGCATCGGTTTCAGGATGTTGCCTGCATCCATAGCGCCTTCGGCAGCACCGGCACCGACAACGGTATGCAGCTCATCAATAAACATAATAATCTGACCGGCGCTTTCGCTGACAGCCTTCAATACTTTTTTCAGACGCTCTTCGAATTCACCACGGTATTTGGCACCGGCAACCAAAGCCGCCAGGTCCAGAGCATACAGGGTTTTATTCTTCAGGCTTTCCGGTACATCGCCGGCAATAATACGTCTTGCCAGACCTTCAACGATGGCAGTTTTACCAACGCCGGGCTCACCGATAAGCACCGGGTTATTTTTCTTACGACGCGAAAGGATTTCAATCGTACGACGGATTTCCTCATCACGGCCGATTACGGGGTCCAACTTGCCTTCTTTAGCTTTTGCTGTCAGATCCTGGCCGTATTTTTCCAGCGTCTTTTTAGTTTCATCATTCGCTTCGCTATTTTGATACTGCATAAATGCCGCCTCAACTTTTTTCTTATCTATACCATATTTACGGAAGAGCGATACAACATCGCTGTCACCGTCACTGGCCATAGCTGCAACCAGCTGACCGATGCCGATTTCTTCCTTACCTTGTCCCAGAATAGCCATTACTCTGGCAAAGCCGGTACCCATCATCAGCTGACGGTCCTGACCTTTTACTCCGGGGATTTTTTGTACTAAAGCCTTAGCATCCTTGCTGAAAGCATTTTCATCAATGTGCAGGCTCTGCAGCAAATATTTAAAGAAGCTGTCGCTGCCGCACAATGCTGCCAGAACATGTGCCGTTGTCAGCTCCTGGTGATAGTTCATAACTGCCTGCTGCTGAGCAGCCTCCAATATAGCCTTTACCTCTTCACTGTAGCGTTCATTCATCACGCTGCACCTCCTTCTATCAGGTTCAATAGCGGTCAATAACCGAATGGAGTTGACTCTTTTCCATTTCCGGACCACTATTCACTTTCTAATTGCTATTATATCAGTAAAAGTCAAAAAGTCAAATAGTTTTCTGTGTTAATTCAGTGAAAAATCACCGTCATTTTGTTGACATATTGTTATGTTTGTGGCAATATTAATAACATGTCGTTCTGTCGGCCAAGTACTCTTTACCTCAAAGACCATCGGCTCACCCCGGCCGTTTTGACCTTTATGCGTACTTCCACCAACAGGTCTATAATTATATTATTTGTCATGTTTTTATGAGGAGGAACCAAAATGTCACCTACCAGCTTATTGCGCGGTATTGCCTTTTTGCTGCTTTTGCAATGGGTATCCACGCTTATCATCAACGCCCTCGGCGTACCCTTTCCGCCCGCTCTTTTGGGAATGCTGATTTTAACGGCACTTCTCTGCGGCAACGTTATTCCGGCAAGCTCCATCGAGGGCATCTGCGATATCCTGATTTCCAAAATGGGTATGCTGTTTTTACCGGCAGGCGTCAGCGTTATATTATATGTAGATGTTATCAAAGCTGAGCTGCTGCCCATTACTGTTACCATTGTTGTCTGCAGCATTGTCGTTCTGAGTGTTACAGCCTTCTTTATCGAAGCAATGCTTAAAGGAAAGGAGAGTCAATGATGCTTTTTCCTGACGTTTTACTTAACTCACCGCTCTTTGGCATCGGTCTGACGGTTATCCTGTACGTTATCAGCGAAATCATCATCGACCGCTTCAGCCTGAACATCATTCCGCCCTTCGTTATCGCCTGCCCTCTGGTCATTGCTGTCATCGTTCTGGCGCCCGGCGTAGAGTACAAACAGTACGAGGCAGGTGCGGAATTCATTAACTTTCTTTTAGGACCAGCAACCATCGCTCTGGCTCTGCCCCTGTACAAGAACCGTGAAATTATCATGGCCAAGGCCGGTGCTATTGCCGGCGGCGTTACACTGGCAACGCTTTCGGCTATCATCGTCGTTTACTTCTGCGGCAAGGCTATGGGTACCAGCGAACAGGTATTGCTTTCGCTCATTCCCAAATCCATTACGACGCCAATCGCCATTGATGTTTCCAAAACTATCGGCGGCATTCCGGCGTTGACTACAGCTGCTGTTATCTTCACCGGCATGCTGGGAGCAACCTTCAATCACAAGCTGCTGCGTCTTTTGGGAATCAAAAACCATTTGGCTGCCGGTCTCGCTATCGGCGCCTCCAGCCATGGCCTCGGCACCAGCGTCTGCGCCAATGTCAGCCCCGTGCAGCTGGCTATCGGCGGTGTAGCGATTGCCCTTACCGGCATCAGCACCTCTATCCTGGCACCGATTTTACTGCCGATTTTAAAAAGCATCTGGTAAGCAGATAAAGCAAAAGCCCAAATTCTCACATACATTTCATGTGGGAATTCGGGCTTTTTTGTTTTTAGAGATGCGGAATAATCCCGCGCAGCTCGGAAAAGATTACTGCCGCCTTATCTGCAGGATATACGCTGCACGGCAGCTGCCGCAGATCCTCCGTGCGCCAGCCTTTGTTTTCTTCCGCCAGCTTGGTCAGTGCTTCTTCCAAATCATGTGCCAGCACAACAGCAATCGCATCAAGATAAAATTCGCTGTTGACGCAGGGCTCGTCAATCATACTGTGGCTGTGATATGTTTTGTTGTGTCGCCAAACGTAAATGTTCATGCAGCATCCCTCCGTTCATGGTGATATTTGTTTAATTCTTGGGAGGGAGCAGTTTTTCCTGCTTAAAGACCCCAAAGTCGAAACAACGTAAAAAAGGACTACCACGCTAAGCATGATAGTCCTCAAATTATCTGTATATAAATTATTTGCCCAGGATTTCGTTGACGTAGTTTACCGCACTGACAGCGTTCGGTGCATAATGCTCGGCACCGATGGTATCAGCGTATTCCTGCGTAAGCACCGCACCGCCGACAACAACCTGACAGTCACATTCATTATGCAACGCAGCAATAGTTTCTTCCATTGCGCCTACTGTCGTTGTCATCAATGCAGATAAACCGACAACCTTGGCGTCAGTTTTCTTAGCTGCCTCCACAACTGCTTCCACAGGCACATCCTTGCCCAAGTCAAGCACGCGATAACCATAGTTTTCCAGCAGTACCTTAACGATGTTTTTGCCGATATCGTGGATATCACCGTGGACGGTAGCGATAATTACCGTTTCTCCCTGCGTTTCGCCAACGCCGACCGCCTCGCGGATAACCTCAAAGGCTGCTTTCGCCGCATCAGCGCTCATCAGAAGCTGCGGCAGGAAGAGAGTTTTCTTTTCAAAGCCATGACCGACAAAATCAAGCGCCGGAATCATATACTTGTTAATGATATCCAAAGGCTTTTCGCTTTCCAAGGCCTTGGCTGCTGCCTGACGCGCAGGCCCCTGCAGTCCTTTGACAATGGCATCGTAAAGTCCCATTTCGCTTACTGTTGTCGCAGCAGCCTTCGGCGCATCTGCATAATGCTGTACGTATTCCTTGCAGCCCTCGTCATAGCCTGCCAGCGCACGATAACCGTAATAAGCATCCATCATCGGCTTGCTCTGCGGATTGATAATGCCACAGGAAAGGCCTGCTGCCATCGCCATGCTGAAGAAGGTGCTGTTGACGGCATCACGGCCGGGAAGACCGAAGGAAATGTTGGAAACACCCATAACAGTGTTGATGCCGCGTGCCTTCATCGTGCGGATAACCTCACAGGCAATCGCCGCATTTTCGGCACCGGTGGAAATAGTCAGTGCCAGCGGGTCCACAACTATATTGCGGCTTTCAATGCCGTATTCGGCCGCACTGGCGATAATTTTTTCAGCCACAGCGATACGTCCTGCGGCAGTTGCAGGAATACCGTTATCATCAAGGCACAGAGCAACCAGTACAGCGCCGTATTTTTTAGCCAGCGGCAGCACATGCTGCAGGCTGTCCTCCTTGCCGTTGACGGAATTCAGCATCGGCTTGCCGTTATAGAGGCGCAGCGCTCTTTCCATTGCTTCGTAATTAGATGTATCAATCTGCAGCGGCGTATCGGTAATCGCCTGCAGCGCCGGCACAGCCTTCGCAGCCATTGCCGCTTCGTCAATACCAGGCGTACCAACGTTAACGTCCAGAATCTGCGCGCCTACGCCAATCTGCTCCAGACCGAGGCGGCACACATAATCAAGGTCGCTGTTGACCAATGCTTCCTTCAAACGCTTTTTGCCTGTAGGATTAATACGTTCGCCGATAATTATAGGACCTTCGCCAAGATGCACTGCCTTGCCGTAGGAGGATACCGCTGTCAAACGGCAATCGCGCTTACCTCCGGGCTGCAGAGTTTTGCATTTGGCAATCATCTGCGCAATATGCTCCGGCGTTGTACCGCAGCAGCCGCCGACGATGCTTGCGCCCTTGTCTGCGAGCTCGTACATCAGCTCCGCATATTCCTCCGGGCCGACATCAAAACAGGTTTTGCCGTCACGCTGTACCGGCAATCCGGCATTCGGATTGATAATCAGCGGCAGGCTGGTTGCTGCCAGCATCTGCGGAAATAATTTACCCACCTGCACCGGTCCCAGACCGCAGTTAAAGCCGATGGCATCTACGCCCAGACCTTCGCACATCAGAGCGGCAGCCTCAACCGTAGCACCGGTCAACAGCTTGCCATCCTCGTCAAAGGTCATGGTCACGCAAATCGGCAAATCACAGTTTTCCTTAGACGCCAGAACCGCAGCTTTAATTTCATAGGTGTCGCTCATCGTTTCGATAAGAATCAAATCCGCACCGGCAGCAGCGCCGTAACGTACCATTTCGCCGTAGGCTTCTACTGCCTTTTCAAAAGGCAAATCGCCATAAGGAGCCAACAGCTTGCCTGTCGGTCCCAAATTCAGCGCAACAAATTTATTCTCCCTGCCGTCGCAGGCCTTCTTGGCAATCGCCACAGCCGCTTCGATGGTTTCCTTGCAGTCCAGGCCGGAGCCTGCCAGCTTCAACGGATTAGCACCGAAGGTATTGGATTTTACGATATTGGAGCCTACATCAAGATAACTGCGATGCACAGCCTCTACAATATCGGGGTGTGTAAAATTCCAGCTTTCGGGCAGCTCACCCGGCTGCAGACCGCGTGCCTGCAGCTGTGTGCCGGTGGCACCATCAAAGAACAGCATTTGCTTGCCTAACAATTCCTTAAAATTCATAAATTAAATCTTCTCCTCAAACTTTCTTAATGTCAGTATCTCTGTAAGGACAGTTTATATTACTGCAGGTCATACATTTATTCTGCACGCAGGCAGCATCTTCCGATAAGCCGATGATTGCCGTCACCGACTTGGACGGAGCCATCATCAGTCCGTCCGTCAGCGTCAGGCCGATGCGCTTAGCACAGTTCAGCACAGCGAACAGCTGACACTGCTCCTCCAGCGGCCAATCTCCGTAACCAGGCGAAAAGCGCGGACGCTGCAGCAGACCGCCTGTTTCAGCCTGCGCCTGCACCTCATCACAATAGCTTTCAATCAGCGCCGCTGCCACAGCCTGAGCCGCCGCGCCTTCAGCAACGCTGATGAGCGCCAGGCGGCGGATGGCTGCGTCCACCCTGCTGCCGAGTGTTGCACCCATAAGCAGCACCGTGTCGCAACCCTTTAAATGACGCGCCAACGCACGCGAATGAAAGCGCACGCCGCAATCCAGCGTTACGCCTGCCTCATCTGCCGTTATCGCATGCTTTTGCAGGATATAACGTGCCTGTACCTCATTGCGCAGCTTCAGATAAACCGTATCCACTAAAATTTCTGCTGCCTTATCTCCCGGCTTGGCCCGCAGATATCGCAGCGCTTCCTTTTGCTTAAATTCCATAACAACAACCTGACTTTTGCGCCACAGCGCAGGATTATTTATCTACAATCTCTCCGAGATTATTCATAATACCGGCAAAAATTTCCGGCTTGTTCATCGTATAGATATGTACATTATCAAAGCCGTTGGCAATCAGATCAATAATCTGACCGGTAGCATAGGCGATACCTGCCTGCTTCAGCGCCTCCGGCTTATCGGCAAACTTTTCTACCATCGCACGGAACTGCGGCGGCAGCTTAGTACCGCTCAGCTGGCAGATGCGGATAATCTGCTTGGCATTCGTCACCGGCATAATGCCCGGCACTACCGGCACATTAATGCCCGCACGCAGCAGGCGGAACATATAGTTGTACAAAATCGTATTATCAAAAAACATCTGCGTCACTAAAAAGTCAACGCCGGCATCTACCTTATACTTGGTGTTTTCGATATCCTTTTCCAGCGAGCCCGATTCGGGATGGCCTTCGGGATAAGCAGCACCGCCGACACAGAAATCGCCTTGCTGCTTCACAAAACGCATCAGCTCACTGGCATGGGCA
>UMBR01015836.1_pt1 | contig 12945 bp, 10 predicted proteins | sample 1964011 | NCBI WGS metagenome assembly UMBR01 (sample SAMEA4835946, study PRJEB28245) | human gut metagenome | biome: gut microbiome; material: fecal sample | place: Denmark | collected 2008
GTAATAATTTTAATATCACATTCCTTGTTCAAAAATATAGAGATACAAATCTTCTAGGGTTGGGGATTGTGAGGACAGTTTATGATTTTCAGGGGGATTATCTGTGACTAATCTTACAATGATTTTTTCGTCGTTATGATAGAGATTTGACACACGGTAATTATCTTGAAAATATTTAAGTTCTTCCTTATTAATTTCGACTTCAAATACCTTATTTTCAATTTCTTTTGTAAGGTTGGTACAGGTATCATGCGACACAAGCTGACCGCTTTTGAGTAATATAATCTCCTTTGCAATAAACTCAATGTCCGACACAACGTGGGTTGAAATCAATACTATTTTATCCTCCGCAATTTCGCTTATAAAGTTGCGGATTCTTATCCTCTCTTTCGGGTCAAGCCCTGCTGTCGGCTCGTCGAGAATTAAGATTTCGGGATCATTTAAAAGGGCTTGTGCAATTAAGGCTCTCTGCTTCATACCACCGGAGAATGAGCCCAATTTTTTATGTGCCGACTCTTTAAGATTGACGGTTTCAAGAAGTGAAGTGATTTTTACCTTTGCCTCTTTTTTCTTCAATCCCTTTAAAGCCGCCATATACCACAAAAATCGGTTGAGCGTAAAGTCATCGTACAAGCCCTGTTGCTGTGGCATGTAGCCGAGAACTGTTCTGTAGTCTTTGCCGAGTTTTTTAATTTCCTCGCCGTCATAGAGAACTTCTCCGCTGTCGGCGTTCAGGTTGTCGGTGATGATATTCATAAGGGTGCTTTTGCCTGCGCCGTTTGGTCCGAGCAAGCCATAAACGCCCGGCGTTAAGGTCACACTGAAATCATCAAGTGCCTTAACTACACCTTTTTTATATGTTTTACATAAATTTTTTATTTCAAGCCTCATTTTTACACCTTCTCATAGCTTTAAATTCAATATTAGAAAAGTTAAATGCAATTATAGTTAAACAAATCATCAGCAGGAATACGCATAATACTATCAAACTCGGGACAAGCCACATCCAACTGCCTTTTTGAAAGCTTGTGTATAATCTTATATCGGTCAAATTCATACATAACAGGCACGGAAATAATACTATCACCGCCCCGACAATCATAGACAATATATTATTCTTTAATACTTGAGAAAGCATAGCAACCGCCGTCATAACCGAGACAGCCTCCGCTATATGCACTGCCGCCGTAATAAAAATCATACTGTTTACGGAAATTGTACTGCCAATATTTGCAAAGTCCTGCATAAATACAACAGGAGTGTTTAACGACTCTGTTCCAAAGGTTTTTATAAAATTTATATAATAAGGCAAATAAATTAAAGTATATGATATAAGCGTGGTAAGCGAAAGTGTCATTACTTTTGAAAGTACAAACCTCAGCTTGCCCTTTTTTGTGCAGCGAATTAGATCAATCATATGCTTTTTATGCTCATATGCAAATATATCGGACGATATAAATATTATTACTGCCATAAGCAAGGTAAAATACTGCCATTCTCTTGACGGATTTTGGGCAAGTCTTTTATAAACAATATAGTTAATGAATATGGGAGTAATATGATAACGCTCTCCGACCTCTTTTATGTACGAGGCTTGATTTGAAATCTCCTCAAAGGCGGCGCCCTTGGTTTTCAAAATCGAATCTATAGCCGTTATCCTTATTTCTTTTTCTTCAGCCGATAAGGACATATCAGTTGAAATGGTGTTAAGCTCTTCATTCAGTCCGTCAAAATAATCCTGCTGTCGCCGCAAATAATCTTCTTTTTCCTGCGTAAGCTCGCCCTCAAGCTTATCAATATACGCGCTGTATGCGCTTTCCTGAGCCGAACTGTATACAACCGAAATATCATCAGTAGCATTACCATAGGCGACAAAAACAAGCAGAATAATCGCTATTATTGCCATTGAGCCTTTGTAGTGCTTAAAACATTCGCCTTTGAATATTGAAACGCCGCCTTGAATTTTATAAAACCTTCGTCTGAATTTTTCAAGCATTGGCGTAAATATATTGTTTGTCCTTATTTGCGCGGATTTTACAAAAGACATGCAAATTACCGTTACGGAAGCAATAGCGATCAATATCATAGCTATAACGTAAATCAGGGTAATATTTACAGTATGTGAAAAAATATTGATATTAAGATAATTTCCGAAAATATTATTTCCGCTTAAAAAGTATAAAAAGTTTATATACTTAAGCTGATTTAGGGGAGAGTTGCTTCCTATTGCAAGATAAAGAACTCCTTCAATGAAAACCCAAAATGCGGTAACGACAAAAACCATTCCCGTATTTTTTACTAAAACAAATATAAACGCGATAAAAAGGGCAAGCACGCACATCGTGATTATTTTTGATAAACCCCACAAAACAAGATATTGCCAAATTTGCAGCTTTAAATTACAATTCATAAAAAGCTCGCAGGACTGAATATTCCTTGTCATATCGCCGAAGCCGCTGTACAATCCGCAGAGTGCAATATTTGAAGAATAATATACTGCGCATATTAAAATCGTAAAAAAGATAAGGACGAATAATTTTGAAATAATAAGCGGCATACGTCCGTATTTTGCGGTTCTGATAAGCCCGTATAATTCTTTGTCCCTTTCCAATGTAAAAATATAGACGCACATTAAAAATACAAGCGCAAATACGAGCAAATCGGTCAGAACAAATGTTGTTGAATTTTCTACGGCAAAATTGTTTCCGATTTTAAGATTTGTATTATTAACATCTTTAAAATCCTCGGCGGTTTTTAATATGTTGTTGTATGAAAACGAACCTTCTTCCGCAAAAACCGAGAACTTTGTCTGCATCTGCGCGCGCTCATCCATATCGCCTATAAAAGAGCTATAATCAACTAAAGACTTGCATTGATTTACCAAATTTGAAAGATAGGTTTGTTTATCAAGAAGCTCTTGTTTTGTATAATGTAACGCCCGCGCCTTTTTGTATTCCTCCGGGTTCTCCGCCTTATATTGTTCGGTAATTCGCCCAAGATTTTTTAGATCATCGCCGTTGCTGTTATCTGCCGTTCTGTCAAATTGAAGAGCGATTTCAACTGTTTTTAATTCGCTTTCAAGTTGTCGTTGTGCTTCAGTCGGCACATAATCTGAATATTTAGATATTATATTCTCATAATCAGATAAATTAGTATGTACTGTTTTTACTTCAAGATTATTTGATTGAGTGTAAACCAAGAATATTGAATTTGCAGTAAAAAACAAAACAAGGCATATTAAAAGCAGTTTTTTGCTGAACAGTTTGTAAATCTCGAACATAATCAATTTCATATTGTTACAACCTTAATTAAATGAGTAGATTTCTCCGCCAAAATCAGTGCTGTTAATTGGCGAAATAGGTTCATTTCTTATAATAGAAACTAACATATCTTTAATTTCTACAGGAATTTTATCAACAGATACAAAAGCTACATATTGACCATTTACAAAAGAAAGAGGATTTTCTTTAACGAATTTTTCGGCATTAGCTGCGGTTTTAAATTTCAATATTTGAAAATTTGCAGTATAATTACCTCCGTCACCCGCCCAAGATAAAGTTACTGAAAAGCCACTATTGACTTCATCAGAAAGCGTTTTGTCATATGATGTTGAAATCTTATACAACTTATTTTGTGTATTTTCAAAAACATTTTTCAATTCATTATCATTAGTATCAATTTTTTCATTCTCATCTACTTGGCTTAATGCGTTATTATTTTCACCCTCGACATTCACGGAACTTAATAATGTTTTATATTCCACTGTTTGTCCTGACAAAGATTCTGTTTTTGACTTATCAACAAAATAAATCTCGCAATTCATATTATCCACCTGTTTAACAAATATGAAGCAATCTGAATCCTGGGGAATGTTTAACACTGAACATTCAAAAGGTATTAAAAACGAACTTTTTTCATTAAATGAAGCGTCAAGAGACTTAACATTATCTCCGTCACTTTCAGTTGCTGCGTTTTCATCTGTATCTTCATTAAAGTTCTGTAAATACAGCTGTGATTCATTTGCAAACAAATTATCGCCGTAATTCATTTCCGTTAAAAGTTTAGGATTGCTTCCGTCGAGTTCACTTGTAAAATATTTAAACTTACCGTTAGTATCCGAATTATCAATGAGATATGTTAGCTGTCCATTATATAAAAACGGCGAGCAAACATCACCTTCATCATTTCTAATTTGGTTTATTTTTATCGTATTGATATTAATCGAATAAAATTCCTGATACGTAGAAACTGTTACCTTTCCGCTTTCCTCCTGCTTTTTAATTTCATCTTCTGAAATAGGAAGAACCGGCACATAAATATAGTCATCATATGCGGTAAATTGGAAAGTACCTCTAAGATTATCACTGTAATTTTTGCTGTTAAAGATTTCCTCCGGCTTAGATTTAATGTTATTTATTTTATATCTTTTTATCGAAAAGCTGTCATAAACTGAGTACGAATCAATATCATCGGCAAACTTATCCTGTGAGAAATAAAAATAACCTTTATGAATCAGCCAATGCGAAATGCCGTCTTTAAATTCAATCAGTTTTTCCCTTGTTGATCCATCGGGTGTAACTTTGTACAATATATTTCCGAGAAAATTACCCATAGCATCTTCATCTTTTACAACAATATATAAATTACCGTCATAATATTGCACAATATTAGCTGATTCTCCTGATGCATTTACAAATAAATTAAAGTATGCATTACAATCAACACTGTTATGCGAACAATTAGGCTTGTTACATAGCGGTGTTGCCGCCTGTGATTTACGGTCAATATAGTAAAGGTAATTATTAGGCAAAAACACATAGTACCCTTTTTCTGATTTTGTCACAGGAAAATTTATTCCGTTCAAGTTACTGTAATAATATTGAAAATTTGTTGTGTAGTCAAATGATAATTTATCATCTGAAGTTTTGCTTGCGTCATTACATGCAGACATCAACATCATAGTCGGCAACAATAAAGCAATTAGTAACGCACTTAATAATTTTTTCATTTTAAAAATTTTCCTTAGTTTAGGATTTTTACTTTTTATCTTATTTATTCGGTTAATCATACTTATATTCTCCAATACTATAATTTTAAATTCACTTTATTTTTTAGTTTTAATTCTATAGTCTAACAAAAAGTAACATATAACAAAATTCCAGCTAATCAAAAATATTATTGTCAGCCACAGTGACGCTGTAAATGTTCTTGAGAACAGATTTACAAGCATTTGATTTCCTGTTAGGCTTTGTGAGTTTAGTGTTTGTGCATTATCGACAAGCACATTCAGGTAATTTGAAATGTCGAAAATGTTATCATTCGGTATATATTTTGAGGGGATAAAAATGCTGAAATCACAAATATTAAACACAATCAAAATCACGGCAGGTATTCCTGCAAAAACAAGCACAAGTGCAACATATTTTAGCGGAATATTTTTTAGCGATTTCAGAAAGTAGTTTAATTTGAGATTTTCTTTTATCTCCTTAAAAAATTTTCTGCTGAACCTATACCACAACCTCAATGCAATAATGCTAAATCCGATAAATATTGCAAGGTATAAAATATGTTCAAATGACGAGAGCGTTTGGTTTTTATCATTCAGATTAACCGAATAATACTGCGGCAAATCCATTTGCTCAACCATTGCTCCCGTATATACCGAGTTATCGTAAACAATCATATCAACCGTTCTGTCACCATAATTTTCGGATGTTGTATATGGAACATACACTCTCTGTTTGTCATCAGCAGAAAACTTATTTATTAAACTTTCGTTTTCGCATATCACACCGCAAATTGTATATTGATTCCCGTCAATGCAAATCTTTTTACCGACTGCATCTGTTGTAAAAAACAGTTTGAGAGCAAGAGAACTTCCGATTATTGCAACCTTATCTCTGTTATCTATGTTTTTGGACGAAATATTTTCGCCGTTAATTTCGGTCTTATAATCCGAAAACCAGTTTTCATTCACAAGTGCCGTAGTTACGGTTTCTTCCTTAACTTTTGTTTCTTTACCCTCGGAACAAAAAGCTATACCTTTGTCGGTAATCCGTTCAAACAGCTTTTCAAGTTCAGAAACCGTTTTTGGAGCAGTTTCGGAATTTTTATCATAAGTTAATTGAGTAACATCAGGTAATTGCCCTTTTGCATTTTCAATAATTATAATATTCGCAATAAAAACGCTCACAGTCAGCAACAGCAGTAACAGAAACGAAACAATTTTTCTTTTGCTCACACTGTTTCCTCCTCAATATAAACACTTGAACCGTTTTCTATACTCTTGGTTGTTTTATATACAACTTGACTGTCGCCAAAAAGTGAGTCCGATGTCACCTCGCAATACAGCTCGTCACTGTTACATATATCCACCGAAACCTCTTCAACTGTTGCATCACCGTTTTCGGTTTTATTTATAACAAATACTATTCCCGTATTGCCTGCCCCATCCACCGATGAAACAGGCAAAAGATAATGTGTTTTCATATCATTTGAACCTGCGGTATCGTCAATTACACCTGTTTGAACCGAAACCACTTTGACCTTTGGAAGAAGCATATTATTGATTGTTTTTGAAAAATATGTAAGTAATGCAATCACAATAAAAAATACAATTGAAAATTTCAACACTACGCTCTTTAGCTTATCTTTTTTCATAAAAGCCTCTCTCCTATCCCTTATCAGTTCCGACAAACGGCGAATCAATATCCCTGTGTCCGTAAAGATAAATAAGCAATGCAGGAATCATAAATATAACTCCGCAGGCAAATATTATGCCGTAATCCGAACTACCGACATCAGTAAGCGTTACGGAAAGCGGATACATACCCTCATTATCAAAATAAATCAGCGGTTGTTCAACTACATTCCAATTATCAATAAAGCAGAGCAACGCAAGTGTTATGAGTCCACCCTTAATCTGCGGAAGAATAATATTAGTAAATATCTTCAAATATGACGCACCGTCAACTCTTGCCGCCTCAATTGCGGAATCGGGAATGTATTTTATACTTTGCCTCAAAAGACAAATTCCGAATGCAGAAAAAGTTCCGGGTAAAATTACCGCAAGAAAATTATTCAGCAAATTCATATTTTCAAGAATCATATAATCAGGAACAAGTGTTACCTGCAACGGCAAAATGAGCAAAATTATGTATATGAAAAACAGCTTGTCCCTGAACGGGAATTTCAATTTTGCAAAAGCAAAAGCCGCCAATGATGATACTGCAACCTGACCAATTACTGTCGGAAAAGTACAAACAACCGAATTCCAGAATTTCAACAAATATTCGGGTTTTCTGAAAAGAGTCTGATAAAACTGCTCCAAAGTTGCCATATTCGGAATCATATTGAGTTCTTTATATTTTCCGTCAGAAAAATTAAGCATCTCGCTTACCTGTGAACCTGTCATAAATGAACAAGCAAGCATATAAATGACAGGAAACAAAAACAGCACAGTTACAGCAATCAGCAAAATATATTTTAGTATTTTCATAACCGTATCTTTCATAACAAACCTCTCAAGAATAGCTGTGTTTCCTTTCAAAGCAGAAGAAAATAAACAGCACAATAATTATAAACAGCGATAAGACAATTGACGCCGCCGACAATCTTGGATAGTTAAGATTGTAATAATTGTTGTTGATGAAATTCTGCAAAAAATACACATTGGTGTTTGGATAATCGCCAAACAAAGCAAATACCTCACGGAAAATTTTAAATGAATAAATAAGCTCCATCAGAAAAACAAAAAATGTAGTTGGTGCAATCATAGGTATAGTAATTTTAGTCACAAGCTGATGAGCTTTTGCACCGTCAAGCCTTGCGCTTTCGTAGAGAGATTGCGAAACATTGGCAATGCCTGCCGTAAAAAGAATCACACAAAATCCGCAGTACTTCCACACATAAATAAAAACGATCATCACCATAGACCATTCCGAATTAAAAAATTCAACAGTATTAAATCCAAGTGAATTAAGTAATCCGTTGATTGCACCGTAATCATCAAAAACTAATTGCCACACGCAAATCAGAGATGCAATCGGAACTACAACAGGAATAAGCAATGCACTTCTGAAAAAGGAAGATATTTTATTAAAAGAATTAAGAAACAACGCTATCAAAAACGAAATCACCATTAATAACGGTATCGCCGTAACTGTAAATATACCCGTGTTTTTAAGTGCAAGCAAAAATGTGTTGTTTTGAAAAAGCTGTATGTAATTTTCTATGCCCACAAAAGTATCGCCGACATACAGGCTTTTGGTAAAACAAATTATGTACGGCACAATATAGAACACCGCTATGCCTAAAAAAGACGGTAATATAAACAGGTATGCTGCTATATGTTCTTTTTGTTTTCTTGTTAATTTAGATTTTCTCATAATTTATTCCTACTCAGTCAAATAAATTTCCGTTGCCGCTGTGAGTTGACGTATAAATTTTTCCTTTGAAATATCCCCGTTTAAGTAATCGTTCACAATATCTCCGATAACCGAGGAGTTGTAATAAGTATTTTCAAATTCCAGATAATCATATAAAGTACAACTGCTTATACTGTTAATCATATCTAAATATTCATTAAAAAACTTAGTTTTTATTTCATCTGAATATTCTTCCTCAGATTTCTCATATTCTCCATCATCATTAATATCATATACACGTTTTGACGTATGGTCAATTACATATTCAAAAGCAGCTTTATTTACAGGCAGTGCCCTTACCACTATTGATGATGATGAGCTGCTTTCACTCCATAATTTTTGAATATCATAACTTAAAACATATTGAATAAAAGCCAATGCTTTTTCTTTGTTATTTGAATTATTATTCAATGCAATACCACATTGAACAAATGCTGATACTGCATTCGCCTTTTTATTGTAGTTTGGAATAATAACCGGCGTGCTGTTATTATTATAAATATAAAAATAAGAATTTAGCGTACTCATCATAGAACCGTCGAAAGATAATTGTGAAGTACGAAACAAATAATTACCTATTATATCCCATGTAGTTCCTTCTTTTCTTGAATTATCATTCCTAATCATTTTTCCAATATAATCTAAGCTCTCGGTAAATTCATTGCTTGAAAATTCTGTAGTTTTATTATAAAAATCCACATATTCATTAACATAGGAAAGGAAGAACTTATATGTTTCATCTTTATTTCCAAAAAGCGCATAACTATGGTCTTTGTCAGATAACCGTATCTCTAACTCTTTAAATGAAAAGTTAGTATTTTCCAGATTATATTTATCTAATATTTCCTGAGTTGTTATAAGTATATTGGGGCAATAAGCTATAGGTATAATATATCGCTTTCCATTGTAAATTCCGCAATCCATTATTGTTGAATTATAGTCATCAAAATCTATATCGGATTTGTATAATTCCGCAAGCTCATCTATATCCGCAAATGAACCGTTATCAATCAGCTTTTCAAAAGGTAATTTTTGATTCAATGAAATTATGTCGGGTCCTTTCCCCGCCATTATCTCCGTTGATATTTTTGTAAGCATAGTATCTTCCGAATCAAATTCCACAATTTCAATTTGATAGGACTCATCAAGGTTTTTAAGACAATAATTATTATATTTTTGTATCAATTCTACACAAACCGAATCTTCATTGTTTATGGTATAATATTTTAATTTTTGACCGTCTTCATTATTCTTTGAACAGGATGCAAAACATAATAATATTGCCAGCAATAAAAATATTGATGTCAATTTAATATACAACTGATATTTCACCTCAAACTTAATCAAGAAAAAACAGTTAATTCATACGGATAAGTAGCAAAATTAATATGCACTGAGTTAAATTCACTTCATTAATAATTGAAAGTAACATATAAACCCTTTGCAATTCCCTTTGCAGGGTCAAAAACTACTACAGTATCATCCTTAACTTTAGTTATAACCACATAATGCAATAAGGAATCGTCAATTATCACGTGTGCAATTGCAGGCAAAGGCAATTTATTAGTTAACACACTTTTATCCGCTTCAACAACTTTTTGCTAAAAACCAAAATGCTCAATTACCTTTACTAGTCCGTGTGCAGCTGGGTCGCAATCTGTTTCGTCATTTTGTAATATACATTTAAATCTAATCATAATATACCAGTTCATTCTGTTAAATAAATTTCCGTAGCAGCCGAGAGCTGACGAATAAACTTTTCTTTTGATATACCTTTATTTATATAATTGTCAACAATGTCACCGATAACATTGTCATTATAATATGAATGTGACACATCTCGATACAAGGTGCAAGCGTTTACATTATCGGCAATGTTAATGTATGCTTTCATAAAATCGTTGTCAATCCCGATAATTTTATTGTTATCATCCGTTCTTGAGCCGGCAACAAGCTTGGCATTATCGTAAACAGACATATTCACAGGAAAACTCAAACTTCCTGATGCTGTTGCACCAATTTCTTGAATTTCATCACTAAGAGTATATTTTATAAACGCAAGTGCTTGCTCCTTTAGTTGCGTATTATTATTAATTGCATATCCAACCTGTATGTGTGCGGAATTAACATCTTTGTTTTTTGTCAATCCACGAAAGACTACAGGTGTTTCATTTATAGATTGATAATAAGAATAACTTCCTGCCATCAACGGAAATGACCGATTTATATACAATCCGTCAAACAATTCATTTGTATTGTTTTTTTGAGAAATCGTCAACATCTGCATCATTACATCTAAATTATCTTTAAATTCATCGGTATCAAAATACACAGCTTTATTTTCAAAATCAACATAGCTGTTTAAAAATCTGCAAAAGAGTTGCATTGGATAATCAAACCACAAAAAATCCGACAACTCATTAGATACAAATGAATAGCCTTCATCATTTAAAAAATAATTTTCAAATACATCTGAAAAATTACTGTATGTCAAAGAAAAGCCGTTATTTTCTTTGATATTGAAATTTTTCAATCTTTCTTCTGTAGATACCAATACATCAACTCCATAAAACAGCGGTACAATATATAAACCGTTATCATAAACTCCTGCGTTGAGTATGTTAACGTTATAATCATCAAGATTTATTGCATTTGAAGAATTATCATCTTTTAACAAATCATAAATATTCATTAATGAACGGCTTTCAATTAATTTTTCAAAAGGCAATTTTTGACTAAGTGAAATAATATCAGGTCCACTTCCTGCCATAATTTCAGTTGATATCTGCGTTGACATTTCTTGTTCAGAATCAAATTTAACTATCTCAACTTGGAAAGACGGATTATTACTGTTTATGCAATATTTATTGTATTTTTCTGTAATCCAAGACAGAGCGTCTTCATCATTTAATGTGTAATAAACAAGATGATTTTGTTCGCTGTTATTTTTTATTGCACAACTTGAAAATGAAGTAATTATTATAACACTTAAAAGTATAGCTAGTATGACTTTAATAGATTCATGCGGTTTAAATAAAAAGCGTGTGAACATAATTACATTTTATCCTTATCCGTGTATACTTCCATCAGGCCAATCATAGTACTGACCATTTGACATTTTTGAGTTTTTAGCTGATGAGTAAGCTTTGCTTAAATGCTTTGAATAACTTGAACATTTACCTGAAACTGATGCAACATAATATGTACCATTTTTAAGGCAACGACCAATGGTAATGCGCGAACATCCTCCATTTATTTCTTTTCATACTACCCTCTTATATCTCTCATACACAAGAAAATTTCTGTAAGTTTTCTATTACATATAATAAAATTTTAACATAATCTATTCCTTCAAATAAATCTCAGTTGCTGCTGTAAGTTGACGAATGAACTTTTCATTTGAAATATCCCCGTTTAAATATTTATCAACTATATCACTGATTACTGAAGAATTAAAATAAGTATCCGATAAATAATTAAAGCTATATAAGTTACATTTTGTTATGTTGTTTATAATATATTTATAATCTCTTATCGCCGCACTTTCAGTAGTTTCAACAATAGCTTTTTCTTTATCACTAACAATTAAATCTTCAAAATCTATTACTTCATCTATTGAATCAATGCATTTTTCCATAGCATCGCTGTTTACAGGCAAATACATACGTTCTTCACTCATATTTTTTTGCACATCACAGGACAAACAGTACTTAATGAAAGGCAGTAATTTTTCTTTATTTTTACAATTATCATTAACGGCAATACCAACATCTATAGAGGCAGAAATTGAATCATCATCCATATTGTAATTATTTACAAACACAGGAGTTGATCCTAAATATTTTAAATACGAATATGTCCTTACTATACTACTAAAAGCAGGCATTTCCTTATATAAAATAGAAGCACCATTAATTATATTATCATATAAAAAATAATAAACATTTTCGTCGGTAGTGTCATTCTTAATCAAGCTATAGATAGAATCCAAATCTTCCGAAAACTTATCGCTGTTAAATTCTGTATTTCCGCTGTTAAAATCTATATATTGATCTAAAAACGAATAAAAAAAGGCAATATTATCATCGGCACTTCCAAAAAGAGAATATTCTTTTTTATTTTTTGAAAGTTTCTCAGATAATGCTTTAAAAGAAAATTCAGATGATGTTAAATTGTACTTATTAAGTGTTTCCTCTGTAGTTATAAAAACATCAGGTGAATAGAACAAAGGTATAAAATATCTTTTACCGTCAATCACTCCTGCATCCATAATTTTTGAATTGCAGTTATCTATTCCTATATCATAACTAAATTCACTTATAAGCTCGTTTACATCTGCAATAGTTTTGCTATCTGTTAATTTCTCAAATGGAAGCTTTTGACTCAGAGAAAAAATATCAGGTCCTTCACCTGCCATAATTTCTGTTGACATTTTTAATTTCATTTCTTCCTGAGATTCAAATTCCACGATTTCAATTTGATAGGACTCATCGTAATGCTTTGTACAATATTTATTGTA
>UMBR01003564.1_pt1 | contig 12882 bp, 9 predicted proteins | sample 1964011 | NCBI WGS metagenome assembly UMBR01 (sample SAMEA4835946, study PRJEB28245) | human gut metagenome | biome: gut microbiome; material: fecal sample | place: Denmark | collected 2008
AAGCTTTGCCATAATAATTGTGCCGACAAGCGTAAGCGAAATTACAAGGGCAATCATAAACGCGTTTTCCTGACCGTGGAGGTCAAACAAAAGCAGCTTTACAAAGTTTGCCGCCGCAAGCGTAATACCGCAGAGGATTGACACCCTGAATTCTTTCCACAACACAAGAAAAATGCTTTTGAACTGAATTTCGCCGAGCGACAACGCACGGATTACGGAAACCGACGACTGAGAACCTGCGTTACCGCCCGAACCCGTAATCATCGGGATAAACGATGAGAGAATCAGCACATTTGCAAGCACAGCCTCAAATGATGAGATAATCGCACTTGTAAAGGTTGCCGAAAGCATAAGTATGAGCAGCCACGGCGCTCTCTTTTTGTACAGACCGAAAACGCTTGTTTTCATATACGGTTTGTCAGACGGCAATACGGCTGCCATCTTTTCGATATCCTCGGTAGCCTCTTCCTGAATGACATCAATAGCATCGTCAATTGTTACGATACCGACAAGTCGGTTTTCGTTGTCAACAACGGGAAGTGCAAGAAAATTATAGTTTGAGAACATCTGGGCAACCTGCTCCTGATCGGCAAGAGTAGTTACCGAAATAACATTTTCCTCCATAATCGACTTTACAAGCTCGTCATCTTCGGCAAGCAAAAGGTCTTTTACGGTGGTAATACCGATAAGCTTGTTGTTGGCATCGGTTACATAGCAGGTGTAGATTGTTTCCTTGTCAACACCTGTTCTTCTGATTCTTTTAATAGCCATTTCAGCCGTCATATCGGGACGAAGCACAATAAACTCGGTTGTCATAATCGAGCCTGCGCTGTCCTCGGGATATTTCAAAAGCTCGTTAATCTGCTTTCTCATATCCTTGTCGGCCTGTCTTAAAATACGCTTTACAACATTGGCAGGCATTTCCTCAATAAGGTCAACGGCGTCATCGACAAATAACTCATCGACAACCTCTTTCAGTTCGCTGTCGCTGAAGCCGTGGATAAGGAATTCCTGAGTTTCGTCATCCATTTCGACAAAGGTTTCCGCCGCAAGTTCTTTTGGCAGAATACGAAACAGAATCGGCATTTTTTCATCCTGTAGGTTTTCAAAAATCGCCGCAATATCATACGGTTTCATCGTAACCAGAATATCACGCAAGGTACTGAACTTTTTGTCATCAAGCAGCACCTTGATAGTTTCGGTAAGGGTTACATTAACCTGTTCCATCATCTTTTCCTCCTTTTTAATTCAATTGGAAGTAAAGACGGTGTCACCCTAAGTATTAAATTAAATCAATTCAAATCAAAATAAAAATACAAAGCAAAATCAATAAAACAAAATGAACGCACAAGCGCACATTCTGTTGCAACTTCGCCCGGGTACAGCGCCTTTATTACCGTCTGCGTCCATTAAGTTTTCACCTCATTTGCATAAAATTCGGGCAAAGCCCATATATATCTATTTTATTCTTTTTTGTGTGCTATGTCAACGGATTTACACATTAAAAATGCACTTTTCAAATATTTTACAGACACATTACAATCAGCTTTTTAATCGCATTATTTAATATTCCTTGCATTTTGCGCGCTATCAATGTATAATTGGTACTGTAATAAAAACAAATGATAGGAGTTTGCCCATTATGTCAGATATGATAAAAAAATATGTTCCCTATGCGGTAATAGTTTTCGTTATTTATATGCTTTTGCCGCTTATTTTCATTCCTGCAGCAATGCAGAAATTCTCACCTGTTGCTTATGATTGTATATTTCCGCTTACAGCAATCGGCTGTGCTGCCCATTATTGTTCAAAGCATGGCCTTGACTTTCTCTTTGCGCTCATCGCGCCCATCATCTATCTGCCGAGTATGTTGATTTACAACGGCGGATTTTCTTCAGCCACACTTTCAACTAATCTTATTCTTCTTGTTGTTTACCTTGTTTCAGGTATCTTCGGTCTTTTTCTCGGTGATCTTGCCTTCGGCGACAAACGCCGTCAGAAAGAAAAGGCTGAACAACAGGAAACAGAAGAAATGCTTCTTGAAGCAAGACGCCGTGAGAAGCAAGAGCTTGAAACTATGACAAAATCAAGCAGAAAAACCGAAAAAAATCCCCACAGACAGGAGCGCAGACCGTCAAAGCCTGCACGCAGAGCCGCACCTGTACAACAGGAAACAGTCAAGGACATTGACGATGATTTTGACTACGATAAGTACCTTTCCGGCATTGACAGAAAGCAGGACTCAAGCGAGAGCGAAATTGACGATATTCTCAACGAATACAGACACTAACGGCGAGCCGCCGTTCCCAGTTCGTGCAGATAGTATTTATAAGGGCGAAAATAAAATGCCCGAGCAGAACTCTATAACTAAAAATGTAAAATTTAAGTCGGGAAGACAGCCTGCATATGCTGGTAAATGTCTTTCCGACTTTTTGTTTGTGTATTATCTGACAGTTCGGATTTTAGCTGTATGCTTCCACAATATATTTCTGAACAAGTGTGGCGTCAAGAATATTGATAACGCCGTCATTATTTACATCGGACACATATATGCCGAAGTCATCAAGTGCGGCAGCTCCGAGTATATATTTTTGAATCTCGGTAACATCCATAATATTAACCCACCAGTCGCCGTTTGCGTTGCCCATGGTCAGCTTATCAATATAGGTACCTGTTGTACCACCGCCACCGCCCGACGCTGTATCGGTTTCATATCCATAGCTTGTGGCATAGACCGTATCATGTCCTAGCTTGCGGCTGAGGTAAAATTCAACATATCCGTCCTTGTTCGGAGCACAGGCTGTCATAAAGCCGCCGCTCTCAATTATGAGATATGAATAATAGGTAACCTTGCCGGAACGCTGAGTTTTGTAGTTGAACTCCCATTTGCCGTTGTAGCTGTCCCTCTTGGTAGTGCCTTTTTCCGAAAAGGTCTTAGGGTCGAGGTCATGGAGCTTTACTCTGACTTTTACATATTTTCCCGAAAGGTCTGTTCTGAACAGATTTCTGTATGACGAACTTCCGCCGCCACCGCCGTTAGTTAAATACATGACATTGTATTTATCGGTTTTTGAAAAGTTATAAGCTTTTACCTTGTTCACAAGCGGCACAAAATCTATCTTTGTAAGTCCGCCTTTTTCTTTTCTGAATTCCGCATAAACACTGTCGTTGGAATCAAGATTAAATGCAGTTGCCCCAAGCTGACCGTCCGCAAGTGTAAAGGATTTTCCGACATCTGTAACAGCCTTAACCTTTACGGCTGAATTTGCCGTAACAACAGATGTAAGTGCCAGCACACCGCAAAGTGCCGTTGCGGTAATTTTTTTGATAATATTTTTGTTCATTGTTCTCTCCCTATAAATGCAGATTTATGATTTGTCGCTTACAATATATTTTTGAATAAGAGTTGCGTCAACAACATTGACAGCACCGTCCGAATTCACATCACCGTTAAAAAGCTGAAGCTTACTCAATTTATTTTCATTTACAACATACTTTTGAATTGCGGTTGCATCAGATACGGAAACCATCCAGTCGTCGTCTGTATTGCCGCAGATAAAGTTACTCAGCAAAGCACTTGTTACGCCTTCATCACCCAACACACCGTTTTTCAGTACGCTTTCACAGGTTATCATTAACTCTACATCATCACCGATATTTCTTGAAACATAGATTTCCGCATAACCGTTTTTATCGGGTACAAACGAAGTAATCGCTCCGCCGCTGTGTGCATACGCACCCGACGATTCGTACAACAGCATACCTCTGTTGTCCTTTCCGTAATCATAGTAATTATAATCGTAAGTTCTTAACACACCGTTGTTCAGCGGTGCTGTAAAAGTACCGTCAGAATTGAAATACCCATTAAAATCAGACAGTTTCACTTTCACCTTGACATATTTTCCGCCTGTTGTGTCAAATGTATGACAGGCAAAACTATTTCCGAAACCGTAGTTGTATTCATTTGCCATAAATCTTGAAAACTTCTTACCCTTAGGCAGCTGTATATATTTCGGATATTTCTCACAGCTTTTAAACATCAATTTAAATTCGTTTTCATGTTCGTCCTTGAATAAAACGCCGTACAGTCTTGAGGTTTTGCTCGTGTAACCTGTAGTTGTTACGAACAGCTGATTATTATTTATCTGCTGTGTTTCGCCTGTAACCTCAAACCTCTCCTGAGATTTTTCGACACTTTTCGGGGCAGCACTTACAGCAAATGCCGAGCCTGCCGCAAGCACACCGCAAAGTGCCGTTGCGGTGATTTTTTTGATTACATTTTTCATTGTTTTACCCTCCGTATTTGCAGACATTGCCGCAAATTTGTTCATACTTGTTTAAGCTTATCAATATATTATCCTTAAGTCAATAACCGCAAATAAAATTCGGTATATACGGCAATATAAGCATAATTTCAAGGTATTTTTTATTGCAAATGACAGCAAAAAAGGACAGCCGATACACCTTGTTGTGTATCGGCCGTTTCCTCTATTTTATTCCTTCCATAACTATTTGATGAAGTTATGTATTTTCCGATTTGCAGAATGAGCGAAATTATCAAGACTGAGAGAAATACAATCATTCCGACATACACCATATTTTTATAGCTGTACCAAGTTCTTTTAAAAGCCTTTCTTGTACCGCCGCATTATTACAATCAATTTTTAAGAATTTTCTCAATCAATTGTGCAACACCGTCGTTATTATTTGACGGGATTACAATATCAGCACGGTCAAGGCATTTTTGACTTGCGTTTTCAACAGCCGCACCGAGTCCCGACTCGGCAATCATATCGGCATCGTTATCGGCATTTCCGCAGGCGCAGACATTTTCCATGCCGATATTCAAAAAGTCACACAAACGCAGGAGTGCCTTCGCCTTTGATGCCTCTGCCGACATAATCTCAACAAAATGGTCGGTTGAAGTTGTAATTTCAACGCTGTTGCAAGCCTTTTCGATACTGCTCCACAGCCTGTTGCGAAGCTTTTCGTCCGTACTTATAATGCTGATTAGGTCAAGCTCATTTCTGTGCTTGCTCAAAAAGCTTCTCATATCGACAATTTTGCCGTGGCATGAACGGGTGTACTCAAAATATTCAGGCTCACAGCCGTAGTCAAGCGGTCTATGCACATATCTGACATCGGCATATGTAAATCCGTCAATAAATCCCTCAAGAATAACATCGTCATTACGCACAGCGCCGAGAATTTTCAACACATCATCGGGTAAAATCAGCGAACGGTGAACCGTTTTACCGCACTTGCTTATTACAGCACCGTTTGAGGTAATCGCATAGTCCAGACCGACAATGTTCATCACGCTGTCGGGCATCATAACGAACGGTCTGCCGCTTGCCGCAACAACGGTTATTCCGCTTTTGATAGCCGTTTCAATAGCAGTTTTCGTTCTGTTGCTCAAGGTGTCGCTGTCGGCAAGAGTTGTGCCGTCAAGGTCAAGTGCAATCAGCTTAATATCTTTCATCTTATCCATACAAATCCCTCTGTCAGATTTTTTTCGGGCAAAATCCGTTCATACAGCATTCTTCACATTTTGCCTTTCTTGCGGTGCAGACTGCTCTGCCGTGCAGAACAAGTCGGTGACAAAAGTCATTGCTTTCATCAGGCGGCAAAAGCTCCCTCAATGCAAATTCAATCTTTTTCTGATCTTTCAAATCATGAAGTCCGAGCCTTCTTGTAATGCGTATGCAATGTGTATCAACCACAACCGCAGGCTGACCGAAAATGTCACCGCACACAAGATTTGCGGTTTTTCTGCCGATTCCGGGGAGTTTTGTCAAATCGTCAATATTATCGGGAACGACACCGCCAAAATCGTCACAAAGCATTCTTGCCATTTCAACAATATCTTTTGATTTGGTCTTATAAAGTCCGCAGCTTTTTATATACTCAGCAACTTCTTCGGGAGTTGAGTCGGCAAAATCCTGAGCTGTTTTGAACCTGTCAAACAACGAAGGAGTAACCATGTTAACCCTTGCGTCCGTGCATTGAGCGGCAAGCCTTGTTGCAATTAGCAGCTGCAACGGATCTGTGTAGACAAGTGAACATATTGCGTCGGGATATTCTTTTTTCAAGGCATGAACAGCGTTCACGGCAATTTCTTTTTTAGTCATAAATTCACCCCGTAGTTTTTACAAAAATGCAAAAAATGCGATTAAATACTGTTTTCTTCAGTATAACACAAAAATTCTGCTATTGCAATCAGGATAAAAAACTGGTACAATAGACACATAAAAGTTAGAAATTTGTTTCGGAGGACAAAAAATGTACAATAATTACATTTTTGACTTATACGGCACTCTTATCGACATTAATACAGATGAATGGAACGATGATTTGTGGAAGAAAATTGCCATTCTCTATGCCTACAAGGGTGCACACTACACATATGACGAGCTTAACGAGGAGTACGACAGACTTGTTCAGGCTGAAAAAAAGGCTGTTCTCAAGAAATCTCCCGACACAAAAGTTGTTGACATTAAAATTGAAAAGGTTTTCCGTAAGCTTTTCGCGCAGAAAGGCGTTAAGGTTACAAAAGCCGAGGTACTTTTTATTGCCGAGGCATTCCGTTGCTACTCAACAAAGTACATCAAACTTTATGATGGTGTAATCGACCTGCTCGACACTCTCAAGGCAAAAGGCAAAAAGGTTTATCTTCTCTCAAACGCACAGCGTTCATTCACGGAAAACGAGCTGAATATGTTTGATCTGACAAAATATTTTGACGGCATTTGCATCAGCTCTGACGAAGAATGTTCTAAGCCTGACGAAAAATATTTCAAAACACTTTTTGACCGTTACGGACTTGAAAAGAGCGAGTCAATTATGATTGGCAACGACTATATCAGCGATATCGGCGGTGCGGCTGATTTCGGTATCGACAGCCTGTACATTCACCAGAGCATTTCCCCCGAGATTGACGGCGAACTCCGCAGTACATATAAGGTTATGGACGGCGATGTGTACAAAATCAAAAAGTTTATTATTAATCATTCGTGAAGACAGTTTAACTAATAAATAACATTTAATGCCCGAGCGAGAGTTATTAAATGTAAAATTGAAAATGGAAAATGGAAAATTAATGTCGGGAAGACAGTTTGTAATGTAAAAAAACATATTATGCCCGAACATAACATTGCAACCGTTCGCACAATCCCGTAGGGGCGGTCATTGGCCGCCCGCCTTAATAAAACTATTTGTTAACGCAATAATTTATGTTTTAAACAAAGTTGCGGTTATTTTGTAGCGGAGGTCAGTGACTTCCCGTCTGAAATATAGTCGTAATGCGTTGCACATAAATATACTGTAATATCGCACTTTAGGCAGTACATCCTTGTACTGCCTTTTATTTTGCAAAATCATTATGTAAAACGCATAAATTCAATTCATCCGCACACACTTTTACAAAGGAAGTGTGCAGATGAAACGCAAAGTACCCGATTACAAAAAGATTTTAACACCAAGTGATTTAGAGCTTAACACCTGTTCAAATCAGGATTGTACAGGTCTTATCCCAACAGCAGTCAAAAATCCCGCTGAAGCAGATTCCTACGAAGAACTCTACCCATATATAACCGTTGTGTCGCCGACTTTACAAGATAATCCGAATAAAATTAACGCCGACACCAAAAAAAGAAACCGATTATAAAATACAAAAAGCAGAGTATATTGACCTACAATCCCATAAATCGGAATTAACGAAAAACGGGAATTAAGTTAAATATACTCTGCTTTAATTTCACGAAAAAGTTACTAAATGAAATTTTCTGAACAAGCTAACCATAAAATATAATCAACTTCAGCGGGGCGTTTTCTGATAAGCTCTGCTGTTTCTGAAATAATGTCAAACACCTCGTAATCGGGAACTTCTTTTCTTCCAGAAAATCCCAATCCGTTACAACCCAAAACATTCTTCATGTAACTATTAGGATTTGCTATATCATAGCCTACATTTCTGAGGTATTCGGCAACAAGCGAAGCTGCCATTTGGGTCATCTTATCTCCACTTTTATCATCAGCAAGATTTTTAACAAGGCTTTTGAGGGAAGAATCCTTTTCAATAAATGTATTGTAGTAATTATCAATACTGCCGTACTCTTTTTCAAACTTAAGCAATTTCGGTACATTATCAAATATTAAAGCCCTCATCTGAGCTCCGACAGATTTATTCCCAAGTGTAAAACCCATGATATTATTAGCCAAATCGTCAGGATTACAGCTAAGAATATAGTCAGGATTGTAGCCGTGGAAAATTTTATCAACTGCTGTTATTTCGCCTGTATCAATATTAAAATATTTCATGAATTTACTCCATCTGCCGCCGTTGCTGAGCATTGAGTAAACCATGGCCTTTATGTGCTGTTCGGTAGTAAACTGTTTGCCGTTTTCTCTGTTAACAAGCTGATGTTTGATGTATGTATTTTCCCAAAACATTATTTTGCAGTCATCACCGTACTTTTCTTTCATAGCCGTACGAGTAAGGCTGTCAATTGCATTTATGGCAAAACTCATAACATTTTTTGAATCGAAATTCATAACTCTCACCCTTTTATTCTTTTACATAATCCCATGTAGCATTTAATTCATTTGCTGCTACTTTCGGATTTTTAATATCCATTTTTATGGACTTGTTCATTGCGAACTATGACTGTTCCCCTGTCATTTAGTTCTATAAATATTTACCCAATCTTGCGTATACCAATATTTATATCCACTTCTTGTAGAAACGCCACTTGTTAGGCATAAGGCTGTTTGTTTTGGATTGTCAAATACATTATATGCCTCAGCACGCAAACGAAGAGAACTAGCTGAATTTGCTCCTACATAATAAACTAAGAATTTATCTATACCGGCTATCCATCCCTCTGTATCTTCAAAGGTAGCCTCGCTTAACGAAGATTGAAAGAAAGCAAATCCGCCAATAAACTCCGTTGTTGGCGGAATTGTGATATTAGATAGTGATTTGCACTTGTTAAAAGCAAACTTTCCTATAGATTCGAGATTAGCCGGCAGTTCTACATCAGTCAAATTTATACAGTTTTTAAATCCGCTGTCCCTAATCTCAATTATAGAGTCAGGTATACTGATTGTAACAAGATTTTGACAATTTGCAAATCCATTCTCCAGTATCACGGTTACATCCTTATTATTGAATGTTTTAGGAATTGAGATTTCAGTGTTATTTGCAGCAGTTCCGACTCTGACTCCGTATGTTCCATTAGAAAGTAATTCAAATATCAATCCATCTGCTTCTTCCGAATAGGTACTGTCGTTTGTAATTTTAAATTTATCACTTGTACCGTCAGTGTAGGTGATAACAAGTTCACCGTTGACAAGTTCTGTTTTTGCAATACCTCTGCCGTCTTTTCCGTCTGCACCCTTAGCGCCTTTTTCACCTTTTTCGCCCTTGTCGCCTTTTTCACCTTTGATATTGCCAAGGTTGCATACAGTGTTATCGGTCAAAAGAATACTGAGATTTCCGTCTGACGAAAGGGTAACTGTTTTAATACCGATACCGTCCTTGCCGTCTGTTCCGTTATTACCGTTAGAACCTACAACTACACCGAGATTTTCTTTGTTGCCGTTTGTGTATGTAAGTATCAGCTCTCCGTTTGAGTTAATTTCTGACTTTGTTATGCCAATTCCGTCTGCACCCTTAATATTGCCGAGATTAAGTACAGTTCCGTTTGTAAGTTCAACACTTAATGCACCCTCCGAAGATACAGTTACATTTACAATACCTGTACCATCTTTTCCGTCAACACCGTTTTTACCGTCAGTGCCGTCTTTTCCTGCAACTTTTCCAAGATTAGTAGATTGACCGTTTGTATATGTCAGTACAAGTTCACCGTCTGAATTAACCTCCGACTTTGTTATGCCAATTCCGTCTGCACCTTTGATATTACCTAATTCAAGATTTGTACCGTTTGTAAGTTCAACAGTGAGTACACCCGCATCGGATACAGAAACATTTGATATGCCTACACCGTCTTTTCCGTCAGTACCGTTTGCACCGTCTTTTCCGTCAACACCGTTTTTGCCGTTAGTACCGTCTTTGCCGTCCTGACCGTCCTTGCCGACAATACAGCCGAGATTGATATTTGATAAATCGGAGAAAGTAAGTTCCAGTTCGCCGTTTGAATTTATAACTACATCAGAAATGCCAATGCCGTCTTTACCGTCCTGACCGTCGGCACCATTGGCACCGTCCTTGCCATCTTTACCGTTTATACCGTCAGCACCGTTTTTACCGTCTTTACCGATTACAACACCGAGATTTGTAGATGTCCCGTCTGAATAAGTTACTACTAATTCTCCGTCGGCATTGATTTCAGATTTTGCAACACCAATACCGTCCTTGCCGTTAGTACCGTCTTTACCATTCTTACCGTCAGTGCCGTTTGTACCGTTCTTGCCGTCAGCACCTACTACCGTACCGAGATTTGCAGATGTTCCATCTGAATACTGAATAACAAGTTCCCCAACGGAATTTATTGTTGTTTTGGTAATTCCGATACCGTCCTTACCGTCAGAACCATTAGTACCGTCTTTACCGTTGGTACCATCGGCACCCTTAATATTTCCGAGGTTTAATTTTGCACCGCTTGTCAGCATGATTTCGAGTTCGTTATCTGAGTTAATTATTATATTTTGAATACCGACTCCGTCCTGACCGTCAGCTCCGTTAATGCCGTCTTTGCCGTTCTTACCGTCAAGACCGTTTATACCATTTGTGCCGTCCTTGCCGTCAGCTCCGTTTTTACCGTCTTTACCGTTTGCGCCCACTACAACACCGAGATTGGAAACAGTGTTATCAGAATAGGTCAAAACAAGTTCACCCTTTGAGTTAATTTCGGATTTAATAACGCTGATACCGTCAATACCGTTAGCACCGTCTTTACCGTCAGTACCGTTGATTCCGTCCTTTCCATTCTTGCCGTCAAGTCCGTTTGCTCCTATTACATTTCCAAGATTTGAACGCTGTCCGTTAGAGTAGGAAAGCACAAGTTCGCCGTTTGAATTGATTTCTGCATTAGATACACTAATACCGTCCTTGCCGTTTGTACCGTTAGAACCGTCTTTGCCGTTTGCACCTACCACAATACCGAGGTTAGCAACTGCATTGTCAGAGAAAGTTAAAACTAATTCGCCCTTAGAGTTAATTTCTGACTTTACAATACTGATACCGTCAATACCATTAGCACCGTCTTTACCGTCAACACCGTTTATACCGTCTTTTCCGTTCTTACCGTCAAGCCCGTTAGTGCCGTCTTTGCCGTTTGCACCGACAACCACACCAAGATTAGAACTCTGTCCGTTTGAATATGTTAAAACCAATTCACCGTCAGAATTTATTTCAGAATTTGTTATGCTGACGCCGTCAGCTCCGTTCATTCCGACAACCTTGTCAAGATTAACGGTTTTTCCGTCTGAAAAGTTAAGAACGAGCTGACCGTCAGAATTGATACTTGCATTAGAAATTCCTATACCGTCATTACCGTTTGCACCGTCTTTGCCGTTTTGACCGTTTATACCGTTCTTTCCGTTCGCACCGTCTTTACCATTAGTTCCGTCAGTACCGTTTTTGCCGTCAATGCCATTCTTACCGTTTGCACCGTTGGTTCCGTTTTTACCGTTAATGCCGTTTGTACCGTTTGCACCGTTGACACCGTTTGCACCGTTGACACCGTTTGAGCCATTTTTGCCGTCAGAACCGTTTTTACCGTCAGAGCCTACCGCTTTGCCGAGGTTTAAAACAGAATTGTCGGACAGGGTTATAAGTAATTCTCCGTTTGATGAGAAAGAAGCTGTCTTGATGCTTGCACCATCCTGTTTTGATGCAGTCTCAAGTGCAGATGCCCATTCTTTTTCAGTACCCGAATAGCCGTTATCCACCGCAATATCATAGGCAGATTTGCCTGAAAGAGAATCAAGCCATTCCTGCACTGTGCCTTCGTAGCCGTATTTCACAGCAAGCTCGTAAGCAGAAAGTCCGTTTTCAACTTTTTGATTTCCTTTATAAATAGTTACTCCAATCATACCGAGCATCAGTAACAAGATTAGACATACACATAAAATCTTGTAAAATTTACCGTCTTTTTTCTCTGATTTTTGAGTATTAACAGTATTTTGCTCCATAGTTCTACCCCCAATTAAAATACAATAATGTTTTTACTTCATTTTACGACGGTATTCTCGTTTTGTCAACTAGTATTTAGTATTTTTAACCATTATTGCGTATCTTCCATTAAAATAATTATGGGTGATTACTATGAAATTCAGCGAAAAATTACGCTTGCTTATAGATGAGTTTGACATTACACAAAAGCAATTTGCAAATGACCTTAATATTGCCCCGTCAACAATAGGTGGATATGTACAAGGTGTAAGCGAGCCTGATTTTGAAACCTTAAAAAGAATAGCCTTATATTTTAATGTGTCGGCAGACTATCTTTTGGGCATACAGGAAAACAAAACAAATAGTCTTGCGGAAGTAGAGTTACTTCGTGTATTCCGCTCAATGACAAATGAACAGCAACAATTGTTCATTGAACAAGGCAAAGTATTTACTAAAGCAAATAATAAACTAAAGGCAAGAAAAATGACAAAATCATCTTAATTGATTTTCGGAAGTAAATTGAAAGTAACAGAAAAACAAAAACAGCGGAAGCAATGTGTTTGAGCATTACTTCCGCTATTATAATTGTAAAATAATTTAAAAAGGAACAAAAAAGCACCACATTATGTGGTGCTGAAAGTTCAAATGAACCACCGATTACTCGGTGTATATAAAAGGGTAAACACCCTGAAAACTGAATAAAGGAAAGAAGATTAAGAAGAAAGATTAGTTAAATTCATATTGGA
>UMBR01056050.1_pt1 | contig 12325 bp, 7 predicted proteins | sample 1964011 | NCBI WGS metagenome assembly UMBR01 (sample SAMEA4835946, study PRJEB28245) | human gut metagenome | biome: gut microbiome; material: fecal sample | place: Denmark | collected 2008
ACTTGTAATCTATGATCTTGAAATAAGCATCCCTGTCATCCGTAAATTCATCTATTCTGTCTATAACTCCCTTGAGGCTCATCGTGAGTCCATTTGGAAGATTGAATATATATCTGTCTATGTTGTCTGCATTTTCCGATGTGTTGAACCGCCGCTCAAAATTCTCCGGGTCCATCTCCCCACATCTGATAAATGTGCGGAGCGTCCTGGCTGTCCTCGACGCAACATCCGCCAGAAGCTTTTTCATGTATGCCGCTCTTGAAGAATCCTCAAAGTACAGCCCGGCTTCATCCTCCGCAGATTCATTTGCAAATTCCACCGCCTTCTGTTCCAGCTCCGCCTCGTCCAGATGTACCCAGTCGTTGTCCCTGAACATCCTGACAAATGAGAATATCTTCTCCATGGTGCTGTGAAGTATATTACCAACATTTGCAGCGCCTATCCTGTATGTCTCCCTCTCTCTGAGCGAAAGTCCGTATGTCAGGAAATACTTGAACTGGCACTCAGCATACCGCTCAAGCTTGGACACACTCTCCACCAGATTCTCTCCATATATAAGGCGTACAGTATCTGGAGACAGATTTTTTGACGAGTTAACATAATTCTGCCCGAAGTTAATCGATCTGAGCTGTCTGCCATATCCCATCTTCGAAAGCAGTTTTCTGACAGCGTCCAGCGTCTCCCCGGCTTCAACGTCATCAGAATGTCTGATGATGTATCTGAGCGCTCCCGCCGCAGTCTCCGGCATCTGACCGTCCACATCATACTCCTCCGTCCGTATATCCGGGAATATATTCTTTATCCTGTCTATCAGGTATGACGGCTTCATGGACTTGAGATCCTCTCCGATCTTTCGGCACAGCACATAGATCATATCCGACGCCTTGGTGAGCGTGGTGTATATATAGAACTGTTCTATATACGCATTTGTCTTATCTGATGGAGCCAGCTCTATACCGTAGTCCTCAAGACTCTGGCGGTCTGCACCGGAGAGTATCCTGCCCTTCTTGGCCGGTTTCGGAATTATGCCTTCGTTCACTCCCGCCATGAACAGCACCTTTATATGGTTGAGCCTTGATCTCGTCATATCGCCGACCACCACGCGGTCTATAGTCGGAGGCACTATACCGATCTCCATATCCGCTATGCCTGCATCCAAGATTCCCGCATATTCTTTTACGGTAAGCTTCTCATCGCCGATTATAGCCTCCATCTTCTCAAACAGGGCAACAACCTTGTCAAATATCCTTCCGTATGCATCTCCCTCATCCCATCTCTCCTGCTCATACAGCACTTTCTTATGAGCCTCAAGCTTACCGCACACATCAAGCTGCGCAAGGAAGCTGTAAAGAGATTCCGTATATGTTCTCACTGTGTTCTTGGAGCCAGGGCTTGCCGGCTTCCACACATCGATACATTTGTCCGAGAAAAGCTCCATGATCTGGGCTCTTATAGACTCCATGTCTGCCGCATAGTCAGGATTCCTGTCATCGGTTATCTCCTTCGTCCAGCTCCTGTAACCCCTAAGATTCCTGAGGAGCACATAGTTCTCCATCCTCTCAATGTCGTCCTGATCCACACCGGTCATTCCTGACTTTAACAGTCTGAACACGCTGTCAAATGAGAAGTTGTCCGTCATCACACCGAGGAAAGCCCTTATGGTGTCTGAGCACGGATCTCCCTTAAGAGATATATTTGCATCTATGAACACAGGGATATCGTATTCCTCCATCGCCTGACGGTAATACCTTGCCACATCCTGCAGATCACCCGCAACCACGGCTATATCCTTATAACGGTATCCCTTGTCCCTGACAAGCTCTCGTATTCTTCCCGCTATATACTCAGCCTCGTCTGCCGCCCTGTCCACAGCGACCACATGTATGTCTCCGTCATCGCCTGTGACTCTGCCATGGGGGTATCTGAACAGATTGGCCTCAAGTCCTGCAAGCTCCTTGCTTTTCTCGAATCTGTACGGTCTGCGATCCTGACACATAACGACATTATCCAGTATGTCCACCTGCTCATCACCCGCCATTCTCACAAGCGCCTGCACAGTCTCCTTGGTGAGTCTGAACAGCTCGTACTCCTTCGGCTTTGTGAAGCCTATCTGCGACGCATCTATCGTAAATACAAATATCATGCTCTCAACGCGTGTCATGAGCTTCCTGATAAGATCCATCTGTACCGGTGTAAATCCTGTGAATCCGTCAAGATACAGATGGCTGTGCGCCAGCATATCCGACCTGTCCACGCACTCAGCTAGCAGCTCTATGAGCTGCTCCGCAACTATATAGCTGTCATCCCTGTTATACTCCTCAAATCTCTCGTATATAAGCCTGATGTCATGCATTTTTCTGTATACCAGACTGTCCTTATCCAGCTTGTCCATGACTGCGTCGATCGAATCCCTGTCAACCGCATACTGGAACAGCTCAGACATCATGGATTTCATCTCATCTATAAAACCCATCTTGTTGATATAGCTTCCATAAACAAGGAGCTCGTCCTGTGACTCTATAAGTATCTTCTTGATGAGCATGCTCTTTCCAAAGTCCTCCAGAACCCTTCCCGGATTCACTGACAGCTCATCGAATACCCGGTACGCAAGCCTGTTGAAGCCTATGGCATCTATGTTCATTGTTCCATGCCTCGGATGCATGGTCACTATATCTCTCTGCGCCTCCATGGAGAACTGCTCTGGAACCACGTACAAATAATTCAGGTCTCCGTGAGCCATCGACTCCTCTATCAGCTTCTTTATCACATATTCTGTTTTTCCTGAACCGGCGGGTCCCAGTACAAACTGTATTGCCATCTGTATTCTCCTTACACCTCAATATACTGTTATCTATGCTGTTTTTTCATCTGCTAATAATTTTCTCATAAAATCGCTCTCTTGTGAATAAAATATATAAAAAACAGGGAGAGCAAATAATGTCATCAACTAAACTTATCGTATTAAAATCAAAAGAACTCATATACACCGCCATACTGCTGGCACTTGTGATCGTATTTGTCATTATACTTATCACCATGTTCCGCGGCAAAGATTCAGATGACACCAGTGGTTCAGCCAGAAGCATCGCAACCTCAGCCCAGACTGATCCGTCTCCTAAGCTCGACGAGATACATTACACACCGGGGACATACTCATCTTCCCTTGTTCTGGGAGAAAACACTCTGTCCGTCATGGTCACTGTGGATGAGGACTACATCACAGATGTGTCATTCAAACAGGTGGATGAGACTGTGACCACCATGTACCCACTTCTTGAAACGGCACTCGAGGATATCAATACTCAGCTTCACTACATATCTTCCGTGGACGATATAACACCTTCCGGAGACAGCACATACACTACCAGACTTATCATAGATTCCATACGAAATGCCCTGAAGGATGCCGTGATCAACTAGCTGTCACGGTGCTTTCTGCCAAAACAAAAGGACATATGACCGTATATATCTTGTATTATATACGGTCATATGTCCTTTATTTATCCCACCGTTTATACGGTCGTTACTGCTTTGCAACTATGTTATCCTTATCCTTGAAAATACTGCCTCCCGGCACATATCCCCTGACTCTTGATACAGGATAGATGTTGCTGAATCTTCCTATTACGGTTCCAGGATTGAGGACGCTGTTGCAGCCAACCTCAACATTGTCTCCGAGCATCGCGCCAAACTTTTTAAGTCCTGTTGCAATGTCGAAGCTCTGTCCGTCCGCAGTTCCCTTAACGTGAACCAGGGTCTTGTCCGACTTCACATTGGACGTGATACTTCCGGCACCCATGTGTGACTTGAAGCCGAGAACTGAATCTCCAACATAGTTGTAATGAGGAACCTGAACGTTATTGAATATGATGACATTCTTGAGCTCTGTTGAATTACCTATCACACAGTTCTCTCCGACCAGTACGCTGCCTCTGATAAATGCACCCGGGCGAACCTCTGTGCCTGCACCTATGATTGTCGGTCCAAGGATGGTTGCTGTTCCATACACCTTACAGCTCTTGTGGATCCACACATTCTCGTCCACCTCGTTGTACTCGTCCTTATCCAGACTCTTTCCAAGCTCAAGCACGAAATCATTGATAAGTGGAAGCACCTCCCATGGATAGGTAAGCTTCTCAAGAAGAGGCTTTGCCATGGTCTGATCCAGGCTGTAGAGCTCCTTTATTGTTACAACTGACTGTATATCTTCCATAATAATAGTCTCCTTTTCTATCACATACACATATAATACATACTATGTTATACACCTTTGTATACATATGTTCAATCACTGAGTATCCGCATTCTTCTAAGGCTTTGAGCCTGTTCTGGCCGGAGCCTTGGCATCCTTCTTCTGGATACCTCCGTCCTTGGCGTAGAACACCTTCGTTTTGTCGAATACCCCGGTTATTCCATTCTGGTTCTGTATCTGCTTCACAAGATTTGTGTATTTGGTGACAAATGTGGTCATCTTGTCCGTGTATTCCTGCTTGGATATCTGCCCCTCAGCCACACCTTCAAGCCCCTTTTCCCAGCTCGCCGTCAGGTCCGCTCTCAGCAGACCGTTGATGGAATAATATACTATATCGTATATTATCTCCCCAAGGAATGTCGGGGTCACTATCTGTGTCTTCTTGTTCAGCGATATATATTTGTTCTTCTCCAGCTTGGTGATGATCCCGTCTCTTGTGGCACTTGTTCCGATTCCAGCTCCCTTGATCTGCTCTCTGAGCGCCTCATCCTCTATGAACTGTCCGGCATTCTCCATGGTCAGGATCAGTGATCCTGAGTTGTATCTCTTAGGTGGGGATGTCTCCCCCTCCTTTATGTCGATTCCCTGGACACTCAGCTTGTCACCCTTCTTTATCTTCGCAAGCCTTGCTATGAATTCAGGGCTGTACTTCACATCGTCCTTCTTCTTGGAAAAGCTGTTGGCCGCCACCTTAAGATAGCCATCGTTTATCAGATATTTGAAGTTGGCAAACAACTTCTCTCCGTTCTTGGAGAGTGTCATTGCAACCTTCTGGTATTCCGCAGCAGGGTAAAATATGCTGAGGAATCTCCTGCATATGATCTCATATACCTTGAGAGCTGTAGGTGCCAGACTTCTAAGTGCTCCAAAGCCCTGTCCGGTAGGTATGATGGCGTAGTGGTCGGTGATCTGCTTATCGTTCACATATTTCGTCTTTGCGATTCCCTTATATGTGCCGCTCTCCATGGCCCCCTGTGCAAATTCTGCCACAGGCTGGAAATTCTTAAGTCCCGATATGTTCCGTCCTATCTCCTTTGCCACGGCCGTTGACAGCACTCTGGCATCTGTTCTCGGATAGGTTACCAGCTTCTTCTCGTAGAGCTCCTGGACTATCTTGAGAGTATCGGACGGACTGATCTTGAAAAGTGATGAACAGTCATTCTGAAGCTCCGCCAGATTGTACAGCATCGGAGGCTGTTTCTTATCTTTCTTGCGCTCCACAGCCTGGGCCACAGCCTCGGGCTCCCCTGCCTTCAGCTCCGCCAGAAGCTGCTCCGCTGCGGGTCTCTCTTTAAATCCATTCTCCTTATACAGAAGGGGCGACTCGAAATACTTTGTGCCCTTCACTGCCTTCCATTCTGCGTCAAATGTCTGTCCTTCCTCGCCCACATTTGCAACGAGTCTGTAGAACGGAGTCTTTACAAACTCCCTGATCTCACGCTCTCTCTTCACTATTATACCGAGGACACAGGTCATGACACGGCCCACGGCTATGACACATCTGTCCATGCCGAGATACCTCTGGACTACATTTGAAAACTTCAGCGACAGCGCCCTTGAAAAGTTGATACCCATAAGGTAGTCCTCCTGGGCCCTAAGGTACGCTGCGTCGCTGAGACTGTCGTACTCTGAGAGCGGCTTCGCCTCACGGATTCCCCTGAGGATCTCCTCCTCGGTCTGTGAATCGATCCACACACGGCGTTTCTCCTTGCCGGTTACGTGAGCCATTGAATCCACAAGCCTGTATATGTATTCTCCCTCTCGTCCTGAATCCGTTGCCACATAGATACAGCCTACGTCATCGCGGGTAAGCAATCCCGCAACGATATTGAACTGCTTCTTTGTGTCAGGAAGAACTTCATATTTGTATTCAGTTGGAATAAATGGAATAGTTGAAAGGCTCCACTTCTTAAGATTCGGATCGTAGACCTCCGGGTAGCTCATGGTGACCAGATGTCCGACACACCATGTGACAACCGCTGTATCCGACTCCAGGTAACCATTTCCCGCATTGCCCTTCACTCCCAGCACGTCGGCAAACTGCCTCGCCACGCTTGGCTTCTCTGCTATATATAAATTCTTCAAATTATGCTCCTATTCTGGTGGCATACGCCCTAAAATACATCACAACACATTTGTATATAATAGCAGAATTTGTGGAGGTGGGCAAGTGGGGACGGAGGTGCCTGCTCCTCCGCTCCGCACTTCTCTCGCGCTTTGCGCGTTAATACCGAATTGCTTCGCACTTCTCCACCGCATTGCGCGTTAATACCGAATTGCTTCGCACTTCGTGCTCCCGCAATTCTACGCGGCATTCACACTCCGGCCTATCGGCCTTCGTGTTCATGTCGCGTCATCCCGTCAAATGCGCTACATGCCGCGAGCAAGCTCTCGCATGTGCGCGCTTGACGGGATTTTAACGCGCAAAAAGCACCCCGCCTGCGATACCGCAGACAGGATGCCTCTAAGCTATTTTATATAAAATTTAGTAGGATTAGCAAACTCAATCTATGTTTTACTGCTCAAATAACAGCTGCTCGTATGTTGGGAATGGCCAAGCTGTCTTTGGAAGTTCCTTCTCAAGTTCATCAGCAGGCTTTCTCACTGTGTCAAATGCTGCAAATACTGTGTTGTGGAAATACTTAGCCCAGGCCTCTGTATCTCCCTCGTAATCTGATGCTTTTGCAACCAGCTCCTCAAGGGCTACTGTAGCGCTCTTGAGCTCTGTGAGCTTCTCTGAGATAGTGTTCAGAAGTGATACCTGAACTGTAGGATCAATTCCGAGAGCCTTGATCTCAGCTGCACCCTTTGCAAGCTCTGCCTGATATTCCATAACTGCAGGAATGATCTCCTCATTAGACATCTCTATCATAGTGAGTGCCTCGATGTTGATCTTCTTTGCATAGTTCTCAAGCATTACATCAGCTCTCGCCTCAAGCTCTGCCTTATCCATAACTCCAAGGTTCTCGAAGATCTTAACGCTCTTATCTGCTGCAAGATAAGGAACAGCATCAACCATGCACTTGATATTTGGAAGACCACGCTTTGCTGCCTCCTCAACCCACTCATCTGAGTAACCATTGCCATTGAAGATGATTCTCTGATGTGCTGTGAGTTCTCTTCTGATGAGTGCCTTGCAGGCTGTCTCGAAATCGTCAGCGCCCTCAAGTTCATCTGTCATCTTCTTGATCTGATCTGCAACTATTGTATTAAGTACCATCATTGGGAATGCGATGGACTGTGTTGAACCAACCATTCTGAACTCGAACTTGTTACCTGTGAATGCAAATGGTGATGTTCTGTTTCTATCTGTGGCATCCATTGTAAATGTAGGAAGTGTTGATGCACCTGATACATATGTCTTGCCCTTTGGTGACTCTGTAGCCTCACCCTTCTCGATGATCTGCTCAACGATCGACTGGAGCTGCTCTCCAAGGAATGCTGAGATGATTGCTGGAGGTGCCTCGTTAGCTCCAAGTCTGTGATCATTTCCTGCTGATGAAGCGGAAAGTCTCAGAAGCTCAGCGTTGTTATCTACTGCTGCCAGGACTGCTGCCAGGAAGAACTGGAACTGAAGATTTGTCTCAGGATGCTTGCCTGGATCGATGAGGTTCTCGCCCTCGTCTGTTGAGATCGACCAGTTATTGTGCTTACCTGAACCATTTACACCGGCAAATGGCTTCTCATGGAGTACACACTCAAGGTCATGCTTTGCAGCTATCTTCTTCATAGTTGCCATAACCAGATGGTTCTGATCTGTAGCGATGTTGGTTGTTGAGAAGATTGGAGCAAGCTCATGCTGTGCAGGTGCAACCTCATTGTGCTGTGTCTTTGCAAGGATGCCGTATTTCCACAGCTCCTCGTTCAACTCTGTCATGTATGATGCGATCTTATCCTTGATCGCTGCAAAATACTGATCATCAAGCTCCTGTCCCTTTGGAGGCATTGCTCCAAAAAGTGTACGTCCACAGAGCTTAAGATCTGTTCTCTTTGCAAATTTCTTCTTATCTATCAGGAAGTACTCCTGCTCAGGACCAACTGATGAAGTAACCTTCTTGGCTGTTGTGTTGCCGAACATTGCAAGAGCCTTGAGGGCTTCCTTGCTGATGGCATCCATTGAACGGAGAAGAGGTGTCTTGTAGTCAAGTGACTCTCCTGTATATGATGTGAATGCTGCCGGGATACAGAGGATACATGTTCCCTCATCCGTTGTCTTTACAAATGCTGGTGATGTACAATCCCATGCTGTATATCCTCTTGCTGCGCATGTCTCACGAAGACCGCCTGAAGGGAATGATGAAGCATCCGGCTCTGACTTAATGAGCTCCTTGCCTGTGAACTGGAGGATAACGCCGCCATCACCGACTGTGCTTACGAATGAGTCGTGCTTCTCTGCTGTTGTCTCTGTAAGTGGCTGGAACCAATGTGTATAATGTGTTGCACCAAGCTCCATTGCCCATTCCTTCATGGCTGCTGCAACTGAATCTGCGATTGATGTATCGAGAGGCTCGCCCTTGTCAATAGTCGCCTTGAGTGACTTGTAAACTGCTTTTGGAAGTCTCTCTCTCATGACCTGATCTGAGAATACGTGTGAGCCAAATACGGCCGAAATTTTGTTCATCATAATTACTACTCCTTTTCTTGATTAAAAATGAATCCTTAACGTATCCTCAAAAAAAGAGAAAGGTGTCCTCCTTCTTGAGAACACCTTTGTCCATTTCGTATCATCTAATTGTTGAATATAAAATACTCCATATTCTTTCAAAAATCAACCCCTAATTTTAAAAAAATCTCATATATAAAAAATACTGTCATCGTCCACGCAATAGCACGCCAGCTTTCCGCCCCTGTTTCTCTCTCCATTTCCGCAGTCGAGATCCGTATAGTATGATGTCACATAAGCGTTATATGAATGATCTTCATTGAGTCTGTTCGTCGTCACATGTCCGCAGAACACATACCTGTCAAATGCCTTCTTATCCGAAAACGGAACATTGTGGATATCCGGCGATATGAGAAACCTGTATTCATCTCTTCCCACGGCATTCGTAATAGACTCGGTAATGTTGATCGTCCTATCAGCGTTTCTGACATACGAGCCACAATGAATTCCCGGATGGGTGACAACACAAACTCCGTACTTTGGCGAATGTATCTCTGTGTAATGTGGCAGATGTGCCAGATACCCATGCAGTTTCATCTGATCATCCACATTGAGCTTCTTGATATCTCTGACTGTTCCACCACCGCCGAATATGATCCACTGTCTCTCTGACATGCTTCCCTCTATGTACATCTGGGCAAACAGTTCATGATTACCCTTTATGAGCTGCATCGAACCATCCACAAGATAGTCCGACATAAACTCAAGAAGAGAAATTCCCTCATCGTTCCAGTCAAATATGTCTCCCATGACTATCATGTTGTCCACGGCTGGATCAAAGCTTATCTTTTTCAACATTTTTCTGAATGACATGACATCTCCGTGGATGTCGGATATGAGATATAGCATTTATTCTTCCTTTGATAATCGTTCTATCAGTCCAGCCTCTTAATAAGCTCCTCATATATCTCCTCCGCCACAGCAAGCTTGTACGCAAGCCTTGTCGGCTGAGGTGGAAGCTCCACATAGTACTCTTCCACATCGCCATCTATGTCTATGGCAAAGTATACCTGTCCCGGAATCGAAGCGTCTGGATTTGCCGGATCCACATTTCCCATGGTTCCAGTCACGCCGATCCCTATATTCGCATTATACGCCTTTCTACACACCTGCGCCATTGAACCTGCAGTTTCCTTTGAATAGACTGTATACTTGTCTATGATCTCTGCGGGAACCCCCTGCATGATCTTCGCCTCATTGCAGTAGGTGATAAATGCACCTTTCAGCACTGCAGAGGAACCTTCCGTGTCGGTGATGAGGGATGCAATCTGCCCTGAGGTGGCAGATTCCATGGTGGTTATGGTTAGGTGTCGGGAGATAAGAAGCTGGGTCAGCTTATGATAATTGCCTCTTATTTTGTTCTCGTTATATTGTTCCATATATGTATATATCTCCCCTTTTCGATACTTCTTTATTTTTCATCTATCATCAGAGTAATAATTTTTCAATCGTGCGTCAAGCTGAATACTCAATATTGCAAATAAAAATAGTTCACCATACTAAATTATATTTACTCCGGTGAACTATATTTATTATAGCTTATATATTATCGTTGCCAGTTCTAAATACAAACATTCTAAGGCACAATATCATAACTGGAATTACCACATCTATAAGAAGCAACAACGTCTCCGCTGGCTTGATAATTCCCAGCTCCGCCAATACTGTGTATATGAGCAGAAATGCACCGATCATATATATTCCTAACACAAATATCCCGCGCCTAGCAGACACCCTCATAAGCTTTGCTGCAGCCCCAATAACTGCAACTGACAAAATCGCAAATAATACAAACCACAATATACACACAGGGATTCCCGCCTGTTTTTCAATTATTGTAATATTGTATCTTGCTTCAAAAAATTTGTCCGGTACACTTCCAGACTGAGACATATCACTTACAAGTGCCACACCTGACATCTTATGCTTACTGGTAAATATATCCTCACATCCAGCAAACATCATTATTGCTCCACATAGTAATGATACAAGACACATCGCAATATTCAAACTGTACTGCACCGCCATATATATAATAAACATAACAGTTTCAGCACAAACAATTGCAAATGTAAGATCATCTTTACCTGTCACAAGCTTTACGCTTGTAACATTTGCCAATTCAATCAGGAACCATATCAGCATTCCAGCCCAGTTGTTCTTTATCAGATCTGCGCTCTTTATCATCACTACAAATGCAAGTATCGTTATAACCAGCGCATATATCCTGTCACTTCCAGATCTAAATAATACCCAGTGACCACCATCATCAAATCCACTGTCCGTACATAGGGAAAACACTGTTCCCGCCCAGCAAACCAACGCATACAAAAACACAAGTAAGAATACAGTCGTTCCATCCTTGTACTTCTTTTTATCTGTCAAAAGAGAACCGCAGTAACATATCACGCAATATGTCTTGTCGCATATTTTTTCAAGAGGCAATACAAAAAGTATCACACCAACAAGAATACATATTAGAATATGTTTTACTTGATCCACTGTCCCTACTCCACCTATGTATCCGGCAAAGAATGCGTTTTCTGTTCTTGCCATTATTGCCCTCATTGCCGCGTAACAGACGGCTGATGTTATGAAGGCGGGGATGGCTGGACTGGTAATTTGTTTTTTTGTTTGTCTTTTTTCTTTCATCGTAACTTCTTTCATTTTTCCACTATTTCAATAGTTATTTCTATAATTTTATTCTTCCAGTATACACCTTCCAAACTCTATCAGATTATTCAAATTTGGATAAGTACACATACCTGATTCTGCATCTTCCTTGATATTGTTATATTCATCTTGTGTTATCTGAGTATCCACAGATTTGTCTACAGTATCATTTGTCGTATAAAAATAACCAATCTCACCATTTTCCATCATGTCCGTGTACAAATGGTATTCAGTTTTCCATTCTCCACCACGAAAGTTCCCGCTTGAAATCACATAATTTGCAGCCCCACTGGAGCCTTCCACACAATAATGATCACCACAGTAATTTATAGTTGATCTCTCCCAACTTGCCAAAACAAGCTTAGGTGTATCATCATCCATTGTATAAACCTCATATATCAAAGATGTTGTTGGATTTGCAAATATAAGTTCTTTAATTCCATCACCATCAATGTCTTCTATCACATAACCAACATCGCTCAAATTTCCACACACTATCAGTACATTGTATTTGCTATACAAATTTTCTGCCACTTCGTATGGAAAATCTAAGCTATTACACTCTTCATATGTCACTCCTTCACTATTAAGTTCAACATATTTGTCAATTATATTTTGATAGGCTTCATACTTTTCTTCATCTTGTGCCTCTGTGGTTTGTTTCTCCGTAGTTTTTTCTTCCGTGTCAACACTTTCACTTATCACTTTTTCGGTTGTCTTTTGTTCAGTTGTATTCT
>UMBR01061236.1_pt1 | contig 12138 bp, 7 predicted proteins | sample 1964011 | NCBI WGS metagenome assembly UMBR01 (sample SAMEA4835946, study PRJEB28245) | human gut metagenome | biome: gut microbiome; material: fecal sample | place: Denmark | collected 2008
GACGGCGACGTGCTGGACTTGGGCGAAATCAGCAGCGCGCGCTTCAACGCCTACATGCTGACCTTGGCGACGAGCATTTCGAAGATTCTGCCGCGCATCCTGATGAATCTGCCGAACAGCGTGCGGCAGCTCATGGACGGTACGACGACGCTGCCGAGCAGCACCATCATTTTGGATAACGCCGACTAACATCAACCGAAAGCATCACTGCCCCGCAGTGTTCGCTATAAAGAAAAAGGGAAACCAAATAACAAGGAGGAAACCCCATGAAGAAACTGCTTGCGGTACTGCTCAGCATCATGATGCTGGCGATGCCCCTGACCTCGATGGCGGAAAACAGCGTGTGGGACAATGCCGCGCGTCAGGAAACCACCATCACCATCCACGACCTGAACGCTGACCTCGTGGCGGCGCTGGGCGGGGATGACACCGCGATGGCTGCCATCAACGACCTGCTGGCGGCGCTGTCCCTGACCGGCTATCAGCAGGGCGACGAAGCTGGCTTTGACCTCAACCTGAGCGGCAAGAGCGTGCTGGGTATGGCATCGCTGACGACTGCTGCGGAAGAAAACCAGCTGATGTATGTGTCCAGCGCGCTGCTGGGCGGCGTGATTGCTGTGAACAGCAAGGACGTGGAAGCCATCAAGGAAAAAGCCCTCCGCGCGACGATGAAGATGTCCGGTCAGAGCGACGAGGAGATCGACAAGGCGATTGAAGAATCGAAGGAACAGCTGAGCGGCAATGCGGAATACACCGCCCTGATGGAAGCAGCGGCGAATCTGAGCAGCATGACTGAAGAGCAGCTCATGGAAGAACTGACGCAGGCGGACACCACGGCGTTCATGACCATGATGAACGAAATACTGTCCGGTGCAGAAATGGCAGAAGTGACCGAGCAGCCCGGCGACTGCGACGCGGCGAAGAGCTACGTCAAAGTCACCGTTCCGCCGGAAAAGCTGGCCGAGATGACGAAAGCCCTGCTGGAAATGATCCACAGCTTTCCGAGCATCGGCGCCTACATGGATGCGCTTTTTTCCGCTGCTGACACGAGCTGGGACGACCTGCTGAAAGAGCTTGATGAAGCAGATCTCTATGCGGATGACATCGTTTACGAATACTGGATGACTGAAGCAGGCGAGTTGGTTCGCATGACGGCTTCGGTGAAGATCAACAACGGCGGCGAAGAACCCTTGCCGATCTCCTTCACGATGACCCGCAACACGGCGGACGGCGTGGCGACGTGGCTTGTGACCATCAAGAGCGCGGAAGATACCGCGGCGACGCTGACCTTCGCAGGCGACTTGGAGAACTTCACGGCGAACCTGACCGCCTATGCTGGCGAAGACCCCGTTGAAATCAACGTCAGCGGCAAGGGCGTTGGCACGGACAGCAGCGTTGTTGATGTGGAAATCAAGGAAACGGTGGACGGTGTCGAGCAGGGCTTCGGCGTTGTGGTGACGACCGCTACGACGATGGACGGCGAACAGGGCGTCCGCAAGGTGGATGTGCTGGTGCGCTTCATGGGTCTGGACGTTGTGACCATCACGGCGGAAACCCGCACCTGCGACGCGAAGGACGCGCTGGACGTGAGCAAGGCGCAGGATTTGGGCGCGATGACGGACAGTGAGTTCCAGACGTGGTTCGTCAAGGTGATGAACAACCTGCAGAACCTGCCCATGACCCTGCTGATGAGTCTGCCGGAGAGCATGCTGACCCTGCTGATGGGCGGCAGCAACTGATACGATTTCCTGCATTTGGATGTGCCATCTGCTTGCGCCTTTCCCATGCTGGCGTTTGCGTTAGCCAGAACGAATCATTTGCGGTGCATCTCGGCGCATTCTCATTTGGAAATAGTATCCGCATGGGAGGCTGACTGAAAAAGTCAGCCTTCTTTTCTATTGCCGGAACATGCTGATTTTCGACCAGAAAAGCAATCCAATTGTAAAAATATGCGCGGAATGGTTGACAAGTCGGGCGGATTGCTTTACCATAGTACATGGATTATTCTGTGACTTTACTCCGCACGGCTTGCGGATGATTCAGATGGAGGAACAGGCAAGATGAAGATGCTTGGCAAGCGATTTCTGTCACTCCTGCTCGCGCTGGGAATGCTGCTGATGCTGCTCCCCGCGGCTGCGGCATCGGAGCTGACGATGCTGCAAGTGGATTTTCTGGGCATGTATGCCACAAGCGCGGGAACGTATGAATCCCGGAAATTCACGGGCGATTTTACCGTCATGCAGAACGGGGCGGCGGTCGGCACGATTCGCCTGACCGACTTCGGCAGCGACCCGATTTCCGTCCCCGGCACGGGCAATGTGCAGCTTGTCCCGGTGGCGGAAACGATGCCGGAGGACGCCGTTATGGCGGCGAGCTACACCGTGTCGATTGTCGATGGACGGCTGAACAAAGCGGTCATTGCTGTGCTGACGGACACGGGTCTGTTCACCGTGCACACGGAGAGCAGCTCCTCTTTTGACCTGATTAACGAGCGCGGCGAGACGATTCTCTCCTTCGACACCGACAGCCGGGGCGACTATGCCCTGCCGACGGCGATTCATACGGGGCTGTATACCCTGCGCATGACGAAGGCTTCGCTGGCCATTGAAAGCTGGCGCGACAAGATTATCAACATTGAGCGCTACACGGGTGCGGGTTCCGTGACGAAGGTGAACGCTTCCTATTACTATGTGCCGCCGACGATGGCGCCGACCGCCACGCCTGAACCCACGCCTACGCCGACGCCCACCCCGACACCTACACCGACACCGACACCGACACCGACGGCAACGCCTACGCCTACGCCGACGGCTACCCCGACCTTAGCGCCGACGGAAGCGCCGACCGAGAATCCGACGGAGGAACCGACGGAGAAACCCACGGAAGCGCCGACGCCAACCCCGACGGCTACCTCGACCCCGAGCCCGACGCCCACGCCGAGCCCGACGCCCACGCCTACGCCGCCCCCCACCCCTGAACCCGTGGATGGCACGCTGACGATGCTCATGCGCGGCGTGAACGCGGCAGTGGCGTACCAGATTGTCAGCGAGGACGGCAAAACGACCCGCACGGGTTACCTGACCGATGGCGAGACGGTGCAGGAAGCCGACCTCTTCCACGGGACATACGCCGTCACGGTGACGCTGCCGGAAGGCACGCTGCTGACGGGCGTGAACGGCTGGCCGAACCTGCAGAAGGGTCAGGCACAGTGGCTGGTGAACATTCAGGCGATGCAGACCAGCCGTTATGAACTGGATCTGACGCTCAGCGGCGGCATGACCGGCAGCATCGACGACCTGTCTGCCCCGGCGGAAGTGACGATTTCCGGCCAGCGGATGAGCGAACAGATGACGGTCAGCGGCGCGTTTGCGCTGAACGACCTGTATCCTGATACTTATCAGATTACGGCAGCCCTGCCGCGCGGCCTGTATGACACCGAGGGCTGGACGCTCAGCACGACCGATACGGGCGTGATGGCGAGCATTCTGGTGGAAATCGGCGCGGGCGAAACCGTTGTGCTGCCGGCGCTGGCGAACCATGCCACCGGCGACGCTTCCGGCGTGGTGCTGGGGCTGGACGGTCAGCCGATGAGCGGCGTGCAGGTGCAGCTGGTCAATCAGGCGGGCGAAGTCGCGGCGGAAGCGGTGACGGATGAAAACGGCGCTTGGCAGGCGGAGTTCCTCGAATACGGGACGTACGTTGTCCGCTATGACGCGGGTGTGACCCTTGCCAACGGTGCGCTCGTCATTAGCGACGAACCCGCGACTGTGACCGCGAAGGCGGCGAATCCGGCGGCGCTGACCATCCACGCTTTCCGCGACAACGATAACAACGGTTCACGCGGGAAGTACGAGGAAGGCGTGTCCGGCGCGACGATGAGCCTCATCACCGAAGTCAACGGCGTGGAGGTTGTTGTGGCATCCGGCGAAACGGACAAGAACGGCGAAGTGTCGCTGGCTGTGCCGGCGGGGACGTACGTCCTGCGCAGCGAGCTGCCCGCGGGCTTCGGCCATGGTGTGCACGGCAAAAATGTCAGCGCGAACATGTCCATCATGGATGAAACGACCGAACAAGTGCAAAGCAGCGTGCCGCTGACCCTCGAAGCCGGTTCTGTGACCGACGTGGGCGTCGGCGTGATGACGATGGCGGCGCTGCAGGGTCTTGTATGGCTGGATGAAAACGACGACGGCGTGTATCAGGACGGTGAACCCGGTCAAGCGGGCATCAAAATCCGCGCCGTCGGCGTGAAAAACGGCTTGGTGTACGAAACCGAGAGCGGCGAGGACGGCAAATTCTACATCGGTCAAATGCGCTACGGCACATACAATGTCGAATACAGCCTGCCGGACGGCTTGGTGTTTGCGCGCTACAGCCAGACGGGCGGTAATCGCCGCTCCATCATCACCAGCGAATTCAAGCGCTCTGAAACGGATCAGGTGATTCTTGAACGCGGTGATTTGGAGGAAGTCCTCCTTGGCGTGATGAAGGGCTCTGACATCAACGGCATCTGCTTCCTGGATGAAAACAACAACGGCGTGTACGACGAGGGCGAAAAGACGCTGGAAGGCGTGAAGGTCGTCCTGTACCGTCAGGCCATCGGCAAGGAGCTGCTGAACACCGTCTCCGACGAGAACGGGCGCTTCACCTTCGCCAACATCCGCGGCAGCACGTTCCGCGTCAAAGCGACGATTCCGCAGGGCTATGTGTACACCATTGCGGGCGATGGCGAGTACGGCAACCTGTTCGCGCCCGGCACTGACCGCCGCGAGTACACGATTTCCGACGTGGTGCTGGAGAATGACAGCGAGATGACGATGGCCATCGGCGCGATTACTTACGGCAGCATCTCCGGCACGGTGTATCTGGATGACGACTTCTCCGGCAGCCGGATGGACGCGGAAAAGATGGTCAACAACTTCACCGTCACCCTGACGGATGAAAACGGCAATACCCGCACGGCGAAAACGAACCGCAGCGGCGTGTATACCTTCGATGACCTTGCGCCGGGGCAGTACACCGTGAGCGCGACCGCGAACCGCGGCTTGGCGTTCACGCGCACGGGCGACGGCAATATCCTCCGCAACCTCTCCGGCGGCGCGGGCGAAAGCGAACCGGTGGCGCTGACAATGGGCGCGGATTTGACGGGGCTTGATATCGGCATGATTACCCCCGGACATGTGTCCGGCGTGGTGTTTGCCGACAAGAACGACAATGGCCTGCGCGACGCGGATGAAGGCGGCTTGCTCGGCGCGGTGGTCCACCTGATGGACGAAACCGGTGACGTGGCGACCCGCACCATCGGCGCGGATGGCAGCTTCCTGTTTGACGCGGTGCTGCCCGGAACGTACCGCCTGCGCTACGAGCTGCCGGGCGACGGCGTGTTTGCTCCCCTGGCGGACGGCGGCAACACCATTGCGCCGGATTCCGACGGCACGACGGATTCCTTTACCATCGGCGTGGGCGAAGAAGTCACCGCGCCCCTGTGCGGCGCACTGGCTTTGGGCGACATTGAAGGCATGGTGTTTGCCGATCACAACGGCAACGGCGCGCAGGATGCAGACGAAGCGGCGCTTGCCGGCGTGACGCTGATTCTGACCCCCTCCCGCGAGGATTTGACGGAGCAGACCGTCCTCACCGATGCGACGGGCGCGTACAGCTTCACCGGGCTGCGGCCGGACGCCTACACGCTGACCCTGCGCTTCCCGGAGAGCATGGTGCTCTCCAAGCTGGACGGCAATGTGACCCTGCCGCTGATGCACGGGCTGAACGAGCAGCAGGTGAGCATCGAAATCGGGCTGGGCGAGGAATGGCTGAATCAGGCGCTTGGCGGCGTGATTCCGTCGAAGATGTCCGGTCAGGTTTGGGTGGATGAGAATGACAACGGGCGCATGGACGCGGGCGAAATCACCCCGGAAAACGAGACGCTGACCCTGCTGGATGAAACCGGCGCGGTGTTTGCGCAGGTGCAGACCGATGCAGATGGGCGGTTCGCCATCGACGGCATTGCCCCCGGCGTGTACAGCCTTGCCTACGACCTCAAGGAAGGTACGCAGGCGGCGCGTCTGGGCGACAGCACCTTCACCACCGAGGGCAGTCAGCTCGTCATGACCGAAATTGAAATTAGCGAAAACAACAACTATACTGCTCCGATGCTGGGCTTGAAGATTGACACAAGCATCGGCGGCATGGTCTGGTGCGACAACGCGGGCGAGATTGCGCCCCTGTCCGGCGCGGAGGTTATCCTGCTGGACGAAAAGGGCAGCGAACTGCAAACCGCGACGACGGGCGAGGACGGCATCTACCGCTTTGACGGCTTGATGCCGGGGAACTACCGTCTGCGTGTGACGCTCCCGAACGGCTACGTCGTCGTAGAAAAGGACGACACGCGCCTCAAGGACGGGCAGAACATCAGCGTGATGACGACCTACACCGCCCGCGAGGGAGAGAGCGACCTGATTGTCCTGCGCATGAGCCAGCATCAGCTGGAACAGAATATTGGCGCGGTGCAGCCGGGCACGCTGGGTGACTTCTGCTGGCTTGACCTGAACGGCAACGGCCTGCAGGACGCGGGCGAACTCGGTCTGGGCGACATGCGCATCGAGCTGTGGCGCAACGACCAGCTCGTCGCGGAAACGACGACCGATGCGTACGGCTACTACACTTTCGAGAACCTGTATCCCGGCGTGTACACGCTCAAGCCCATCTACCCGACGGAAGTTGTGCCGACGCGTATGCGCACGGATATTCCGCTGATTGCGTCGATTCTGGGCGAAAACGGCGAATCGAACCCGGTGCAGGTGACCTCCGCCAGTACGACCTACACGGCGGATTTGGGCTTCGTGCTGGTTGATGACGACGTGCTGCCGGCAAACTACGGCATCGGCGAAAAGCAGGACTGGACGAAGAAGTAAGGGACAATGCGGAATTGCGCATCCGCGGATGGCGGGGTGCTGCGGGGGCGAAAGCTCTCGCGGTGCCCCGCTTTTTGTGAAGGGGGAGGGAAGCAAAGTCCGCTTTTACGGAAAGAATCAACTGTTTGTTTTGGTGAGAATTGAAAAGTAAATAAAAGTTACTTCACTCGCATTTTCCGAATGAAAATGGAAGCTGCTTCATTCTGAAATCCCAAATCCGCGCGAATCAACCGTTTTCCTGCGCGAAAGCGTATTGCAAAAGCGGCTTGCATCTGGTACTATAAACGTTACCAGATGTGGCTGTTTAATATGGAAAGAAATCAGCCGAATCATGCTGGAAATGAAAGGACGGAAACAAATATGAAGAAACTCCTTGCTCTCCTGATGGCGCTCATGATGTGCTGCACTGCCTTTGCGTTCGCGGAGGAAGAAGCGGAAGTGCCGGCAGTTGAAATGAATGTCAGCTTCGAGGCGCAGACGGTTACGCTGGGTGAAACGGGTCTGACGATGCAGATTCCGGCGGACTGGGCGGTTCAGGAAGTCCCCGCAGGCACGGAAAACGCCGAGAGCATCCTGCTCTTCGCCGTCAACGCCGACCAGACGGTCAGCATTACGGCGCAGCTGTCCGCGATGAGCTTTGAAACGCTGCTGCAAGGCATTCAGGACGCGGGCGCGACGGAAGAAATGCTCGCTGAGCTGTATGTCAACGAAAACTATTGCCTGATGTACACCCCCGGCGACACCGTGCTGGCGCTGTACACCTTCCTTGATGACGAGACGGTTCTCGCTGTGACGTTCCAGGTCGCCAGCAAGGAAGTGGGCGACGCGCTGGAAAACATGCCGCTGGAGATCTTCGGCAGCTTGGCGGCAGCGGAGTAATTCACTTCGTTACCATGATGCAGGACGAATGAGCGTCCTGCATTTTTTGTGCGCAAAAATGAACAGGGACTTGCAGAAAAACTTGATAAATGCAACAACTTGGACGAAAATATTCAAAATACACGAGAAAAACATAAAAAAAACACAGTTTGTGCAACAAAACACTTGATTTTCTCCATACAGTGTTGCATAATAAAGCATCGACGCGGTGAAACCGGTTGGTTTTGCGTGTCGATGAACAAGAAACGCAGGCAGACGCGGCAGCGCCCCTGCCGGGAAGGTGGAGCGGATGAATTCCAAGATGCTGTTTTATATCCTCAAGCGCGTGCTGCTGGCGCTGCTGACCATCTGGATTGTCATCACGGTGACGTTCTTCGTGATGCACTCGATTCCGGGTGGACCGTTCGCAAGTGAAAAGGCAATTTCCGCGGAAGCGCAGGCGGCGCTGGAGGCCAAGTACGGACTGGACAAGCCGCTGGGCGAACAGTATGTGACATATCTGCGCGACGTAGTGACGAAGCTGGACTTCGGGCCGAGCCTGAAGCAGCGCGGCCGTCAGGTCATTGACATTATTCTGGATGGCATGAAGACCTCCGCGAAGCTTGGTCTGATTGCGGCGTTCAGCGCGGCGATTGCCGGCATCGTCCTCGGCGCGCTGGCGGCGCTGCGGCGCAACACCGTGCTGGATAAGATTATCATGGTGATTACGACCGCGTTCGTGTCCATGCCGTCGTTCATTATGGGGTCGTTCCTGCTGATAGTGTTCTCAGTCAAGTTAGGCTGGGTACCCGCGAACGGCGCGACGGCCGAAGGGCTGATCCTCCCGATCATCACCCTTGCGCTCTACCCGATGAGCTATATCACGCGCCTGACGCGCTCCTCCATGCTCGACGTGCTGGGGCAGGATTATATCCGCACCGCGCGCGCCAAGGGCGTTTCGGGCAAGAAAATTATCTTCGGTCACGCGCTGAAGAACTCGCTGATTCCGGTTATCACCTATTTCGGCCCGATGCTGGCGTTCATCGTCACCGGTTCGATGGTCGTCGAGCAGATTTTCGCCGTGCCGGGTATCGGCCGCCAGTTCGTATCCAGCATCACCAACCGCGACTACACCATGATTATGGGGACGACCATTTTCCTCGCCTCTTTAATCGTGATTATGAATCTGATCAGCGACCTGCTCTACAAGGTGGCTGATCCGCGCATTGATTACGAATAAGGAGGCATCTGCACCATGATGATGAACAAGAAAAAGCCCTTTAGCCTGCATCTGGATGTGGATTCCTTCATGCCCGCGACGGCGGAGGAAAAGGAAGTCATCTCCCGGATGCGGCCGTCCTCGACCTTTTTCCGCGACGGCGTGAAGCGCCTGCTGAAAAACAAGGTTGCGACCATCAGCCTGATTCTGATTGTGCTGATTACGCTGTCCTCCATCATCATCCCGATGTTCTGGCCGTATTCGTATGACCAGATGCTGGGACAGACGAAGGGTCGCCCGATGGACAACAGCTACAACAACCTCGCGCCGTTCCAGTACGGCAAGACGGAACTGAAGAAAATCGACAAAGGGGAATCTGTTTTCCCGCACATCTTCGGCACGGACGCGCACGGACGCGACTACTTCATCCGCGTCGTCTACGGGACACGCATTTCTCTCGCCGTCGGATTCTTCGCCAGCATCATCGTGCTGGTGATTGGCATGATGATTGGCGCAGTCGCAGGATACTTCGGCGGCAGGGTGGACTTGTTCATCATGCGAATCGTCGATATTATCTACTCATTGCCAGATATGCTGGTCATCATCCTGCTGTCGGTCGTGCTGGGGCAGGTGCTGCATGTGGAAGGCACCATCTTAGAGAAAATCGGCTCGAACATCATCAGCATGTTCATCGTCTTTGGTCTGCTCTATTGGGTGGGCATGGCGCGCCTGATTCGCGGTCAGATTCTGTCCCTCCGCGAGCAGGAGTACGTGCTGTCGGCGCAGGCGACGGGCGCGAAGGCGCGGTGGATTATCCGCAAGCACCTTCTGCCGAACTGCATCAGCGTCGTGATTATTTCGACCGCGCTGCAAATTCCGAACGCGATTTTCACCGAAAGCTTCCTGTCCTTCCTGGGGCTGGGCGTCAACGCGCCGATGCCCTCGCTGGGTTCGCTGGCTTCTGACGCGCTCAACGGCATCTATTCCTACACCTATCGCTTGATTATCCCCGCCGTGGTCATCTGCCTCATCGTGCTGAGCCTGAACCTGTTCGGCGACGGCCTGCGCGACGCATTTGACCCGAAGCTGAATGCGTGATGAAAGGAGCTGGACAAAATGGCATTGCTGGAAGTCAATGACCTGCATACATCCTTCTTCACCGACGCGGGCGAAGTCAAGGCGGTGGATGGCGTTTCGTTCCGCCTTGACCACGGCAAGGTGCTGGGCATCGTGGGCGAAAGCGGCTCAGGTAAGAGCGTCACGGCGTATTCCGTCATGCAGATTCTTGCGCCGACGGGCAAAATCGTCAGCGGCAGCGTGAAATTCGACGGGCAGGAGCTGGTCGGCGCGGACGAGAAGCTGCTGCGCTCCGTGCGCGGCAACCGCATCTCGATTATCTTCCAGGACCCGATGACGTCCCTGAACCCGACCTACACCATCGGCCGGCAGCTGATGGAAGCGATTTTGCTGCACACCGACCGCAACCGCCATCAGGCGCGCGAACGCGCGGTGGAGATGCTGAAGCTGGTCAACGTCAACGAGCCGGAAAAGCGCATGAAGCAGTACCCGTTCGAGTTGTCGGGCGGTATGCGGCAGCGCGTGATGATTGCTATGGCGCTGGCGTGCGAGCCGGACATCCTGATTGCCGACGAGCCGACGACCGCGCTGGACGTGACAATTCAGGCGCAGATTCTTGATTTGATGCGCGACCTGCAGAAGAAGATGGGCATGGCGATTATCATGATTACGCACGACTTGGGCGTTGTCGCCCAGATGTGCGACGAGGTCATCGTCATGTACGCCGGGTCTATCTGCGAACAGGGTACGGCGGATGAAATCTTCTACAACCCGCGCCACGAGTACACAAAGGGCTTGATGCGCTCCATCCCGACGGCGGAGAACAACGGACAGCGCCTGCAGCCGATTACCGGTACGCCGATTGACCTGCTGAACATGCCCAAGGGCTGCCCGTTCGCGCCCCGCTGCGAGGCGGCGATGAAGATTTGCCTGAAAGAGAAGCCGGTTCGGATGCTCATCAATGACGACCATATGGCAACCTGCTGGATGAACGTCAAGAAGGGCGTGGAGGACGGCAGCATCACGGAGGAAGGAGGAGTGCCCTGTGTCTGAAGCGCAGATGCACCAGCCGCTGCTGGAAGTCAAAGGACTGAAAGAATACTTTGACATCAACATGGGCTTCTTCCGCACCAAGCCGCTGAAGGCGGTCGATGATGTGTCCTTCACCATCAACAAGGGCGAAACGCTCGGTCTGGTGGGCGAATCCGGCTGCGGCAAGACGACTGTTGGGCGCACCATCCTCCAATTGTACAAGCCGACGGCGGGCGAAATCATTTACGATGGCAAGCCCGTCAAGACGAAAGCGGACTTGCAGAAGTTCCGCACGAAGGCGACGATGGTGTTCCAAGATCCGTACTCCTCGCTGAACCCGCGCATGACCGTGTCGGACATCGTGGGCGAACCGCTGGATGTGCACCACCTGTATTCCTCCAAGAAGGAGCGGGAGGAGCGCATTTTGCAGCTGCTGGGCTATGTCGGGCTGAACAGCGAACACGCCTCGCGTTACGCGCACGAGTTTTCCGGCGGTCAGCGGCAGCGCATCGGCATTGCCCGCGCGCTGGCGGTGAATCCGGAATTCATCGTCTGCGACGAGCCGGTGTCGGCGCTGGACGTGTCGATTCAGGCGCAGGTCATCAACATGTTTGATGATTTGCAGGATCGGCTGGGGCTGACGTACCTGTTCATTGCGCATGACCTGCTGGTTGTGCGGCACATTTCGGACAGAATCGCCGTGATGTATCTGGGTAAGATGGTGGAGCTGGCGTCGGCGGAGGAAATCTACAATCACCCGCTGCACCCGTACTCCAAGTCGCTTTTGTCCGCCGTTCCTCTGCCTGACCCGAAGGCTGCGCGCGCGAACAAGCGCATTGTCCTCTCCGGCGACATTCCAAGCCCCCTGAACGCGCCGTCGGGCTGTCCGTTCCGCACGCGCTGCCCCTACGCCACCGAAGTCTGCGCGCAGTCGATGCCGCCCTTCAACGAAGTCGAGAAGGGTCACTTCGTCGCCTGCCACCGGGTGAAGGAACTGGGGTAAAAGGGGAGACGCCAGAGGCTCTGCCTCTGGACTCCGGC
>UMBR01012159.1_pt1 | contig 11756 bp, 9 predicted proteins | sample 1964011 | NCBI WGS metagenome assembly UMBR01 (sample SAMEA4835946, study PRJEB28245) | human gut metagenome | biome: gut microbiome; material: fecal sample | place: Denmark | collected 2008
AAGGCAAGGCGCTGCTTGACCGCTTCGTGCCCGTCTACCTGAACGTGCTGCTGCGCGACGAGTACAGCGCGTACCTCGGCGAAATCATCATCGAGGGCTACACGGACTCCACCGGCGACTACTACAACAACCTGAAACTCTCGCAAGATCGCGCGCTGTCCGTCGCCACCTACATCCTGAAAATGCCCGGTCTGACGACCCGCCAGCGCGATTTGCTCAAGAGCGGTCTGCTGACCATCACCGGGCGCGGCGCCACGGGGCTGATTTACGACCAGTACGGCAACGAGGACAAGGAAGCTTCGCGCCGCGTGGAGTTCCATTTCAGCCTGAAGGACTCCGAAATGATTGACCAAATGAACCGCCTGCTTCAGCAGACCGAAGGAGATTAAGAAGAAGTTTCATGAAGCGTTTTGCCATTGTGAGCGTCGTTTTGCTGCTGATTGCACTGCTCGGTGTCGGCGCGATGTACATGACGTCGAACGTGACGGTGATTGCGCAGGGCGTTACGGCGCTGGAAGCCTACCGGAACTACGACCTGTTCACTGACCTGAGCGCGCAGGTTCGCGCGGGCGCGGTTGTCGGCACGTCGTTCGTCGCCCCGCAGGAGCTGTCCAGCGCGGAGGATTACGTCTTTTACACCTACACGTTCCGGCTGGAGAACAACACAACCCTGCCCGCCGAGATGATTGAGGTACAGATTACGCCCATGAGCGGCGACATTCTGCAAATCGGCAGCGACCAAGTGCTGACCCTGCCCGCGCACACCATCGGCGACGTGACCGCCACCATCCTGACGAGCAAGGACATGCACGCCATCCGTGAGGCGAACATCACCTACTACATCTGGGGGATTCCCTTCACTATCCGGACGACCATTCAGACAAGCAGCTGACAAGGTGATTTACCATGAAATACAGGATAGAGCACTACAAAAACTGCGAGCGGTTCAACGAGCAGTATCAAAGCATTTACCAATTTCTTTTGAAAGCGGGAGCGCTGGATTACAACGAGCATTTTCATTGGGGACGTTTTGAATGATTTGTCCAATCCGCTGGTCTATTGTCTGCCGGACGGCTATACCATGAGCCCGCGGGAATTTGCCGCCGATCCATGGCAATACCAGCTGGTGATTCACAGAGGGTTTGACAATGACGGCACGCCCGAAAAATGGGATGCGGAATTGCTGAAGCGAATCCCCCACGCAAACGACGCGCTGAAAACCTTTGCAATTGCCAACTGCGAATATTGCGCGCACTGCGGCTTATGGTACACAACCGGCGACACCGCTTATGTTGAGCCTGTCGCCACCGTGCCGGAACACAGAAAGCACGGTTTGGCGAAAGCGGTGGTCTATGAAGCATGTTCGCGCGCCCATGCGCTTGGTGCAAAGCGCGCCATCGTCTTGTCTGACCAAGCATTTTATTCCCGAATCGGTTTCACGCATTCTTCGGAAGTGTATGATTGGGAGTACGCTAATTCTGATTGATTTCGCAGGGAAAGCAAGCAAAAACCCCGGCTGCAAAACGCGGCTGGGGTTTTGTTGGTTTGGGATTATGTATTTATAACATGCATCAAGATGCACAGGTGAATCTGGGAATAATATTACCCGTTCAAATTGTCATCCGCATCGTCTGGGCGCGTGACGTTCAGCTCACTCAATTCCACGAAGCCGCGAATCCGCTGCCCCTGCGCCGTCGTCGTCTCCACAAACGCCCATTCCTGCCCCAGCTGACCCAGATACGTCACCTGCTGCCCCGCCGTCAGCGTCATCACCGCGCCGCAGGAATTCAGCGGGTCGTCGGTGAGCACCGATGTGCGCAGGACTTGCGCCGGGTAATTCGCCCATCTGCCGATTTCCGCCACTTCCGACAAATTCGACACCGCATCCGCCTTGATGTACCCGATGCGGTACTGATGGCGGCTGATGGCGTACTGCACGAGCAGATAGCCGTCCTCCTCGAAGAAAACCTGCACCCAGTCGTTCGTGGACAGCAGCGCTTTGCCGTTCGCCGCACGGAAGCTGGTATCCGACGGCGCGGAATACACCGCGTACTGCTTGCCTGCCGCAAGTTTGGCGTACTGCGAGGGCTGCGGGAAGCCGTAGGGGTACGTCCAACTCCACGGGGAATCCGGAATCGTCGGCGGATTCGTCAGGTGCTCGCGCGCCGCCGCGACCGTCCGCGGGAAGCGATCCATGCTGAACTGCGCCATGGCCGTCTCCACCACGCCGGACACCGTCGTCTTGACCCACTTGCCGTTGTCCGACAGAGTGAGGAAGGTCATGCCGCTGCGGGTCACTTCCACCTGTGTCGTATCACCGAAGGACAGGTTTGTCAGCTGCCAGCCCTTCGCTTCATGCGTGAAATACGCGCTGTCGCCGTTCGGGTAGTGGATGACGAAACGCCCGTCCGCCAGCACCGCCAGCTGCGGCACGTTCGCGTCGCCCTGCTCCACCGCGCCCCAGTTGCGCATGGTGATTTTCCAATCCGCCTGTGCGGATGATTTTTCCGCCAGCACCAGCACGTTCGTTTCGCTCTTGGTGTTGCGCATCACCAGCAGCGCTGCCTCGTAGCCGGATTTCTCCTGCATCACCGCGAACGCCTTGTTCTCCGGCATATCTGGCTGGTTCGCGATGGCGTAGTGTGCCCACGCCTTCACGGTGAACAAGTCCGCAACTTCCAACGGCAGTTCGCTTTCCGCCTGCGCCGTCAGCATCGTCAGGCACATCACAAGTGCCAGCAAAAACGTTCCAATCCGCGTGTACTTTCTCATGTTTCTTCCTTCTTTCTGCCGCACTTTCCTGCGGTCTTCACCTATCTAACGCATCAAAAGCGGCATATCTTCCCTCCATTACAAATTTTCTGCACAAAAAAACGCCCAACCATCGCTGATTGGGCGCAAATTTGCTTATTCCGTCACCGTTTCGGACGGCTGCGGTTCAGGCGTGATGACCTCCACCGTGTCCGTCGGCGCGGGTGTTGCTGTCGGGGCTTCCGTCGGTGCGGGCGTAGCCGTAGGGACTTCGGTCGGCACTTCCGTCGGCGCAGGTGTCGCCGTCGGCGCTTCCGTCGGTTCTGGGATTGCCGTCGGCGCATTCGTCGGCGTGGGTGTTGCCGTCGGCGCTTCCGTCGGCTCGGCCGGCAGATTCGGCGTAGCGGTCGGCACATCCGTCGGGGCGGGCGTCGCCGTCGGCACTTCCGTCGGCTCGGCCGGCAGATTCGGCGTAGCGGTCGGCTCGTTCGTCGGCACGTTCGTCGGGGTCGGCGTGATGATTACCACCGGGCTGGTCGGCGTCGGCGGCACATTGCCCGGATTCACAGGCGCTTTTTCGTCGAAGAGCAGCATCAGCGTGTCCGCATCAGCAACGCCAGTGATTTTCTTCTCCTCATAACCGCAGACGGTCTGGAAGAGCTTGATGGCTTCCGTCGTGCGCTTGCCGTACACGCCATCAACTTCCTTCTCCACGTCGTTAGTAGTGAAATAGCCGAGATCGAACAGGCGCTGCTGCATCAGCTTGACAGGCGTTCCCTTCTTGCCTTCCTTCAGGGGCATGTAGGGATCGTAAACCGGCGCTTTCTTGGAGTACAGCTTCTCCTGCATGGCTGCCGACGCGTACCGATGCTCGGTGTAGCCGATGGCGGACTGGAACAGGTTGACCGCGAACTGCGTGTCGTCACCCCAGACGCCATCCACCTTGCCCACGGGATAGCCCAGCTTGGACAGGCGGTTTTGCAGCTTGCGCACCGCCTTGCCCTTGCTGCCGTAGTTCAGGCGCGTGTACTCGGACGCAGCCGTCGCAGTTGCGGTCGGGCGGGGCGTAGCCGTCGGGCGGACAGTTGCCGTCGGGCGCGCGGTCGCGGTCGGCACAGCGGTCGTGGGGGCGGGCGTAGCCGTCGCAACGTACGCATTGCCGCGGTCTGTCACAACTTCAATCGCCGGCAGACCCGCGCTGATTTCCACGTTCCAGCCGAAGGACTCCGCGGGCGCGTAGCGGAACAGCTCGCTGCCGATGGCGGATGCTTTCTCCGTCAGCTCCGACGTCGCCGGATAATTGGTGGTCGTCAGCGCGACGCGGTTGTAAACCGTGACGCTGTGGTCAGATGCGACGATGGTGATGTTCTCGCCGTTCGCCGTCATGCTCAGCACAGGCGCGGTGATGCCCAGAATCGCCAGCGTCCGCGCAGTCGCGACGTTCTCCGTGCGCACCATCAGGGCAGCGGTGTTCGTCGTGTTCTGTTTGAGGTACAGCAGTTCATCCGGCGCGGTCGTGGTCTGCTCGTCCGCCAAATCACAGAAGGCAAGCACACCCGTATCCACAATCGTGGCGCCATTGCGCAGCACACCGTCCGTCAGCGTATAATTCGACTTCGCCGTCAGCGCATTCACCTGCTCATCAGTCGGGGTTTCCGCGATAATCAGCGACTGCGAGCCGTCCAGCGCAATGCTGAGCAGCTTGCCATCCTGCGCGCGGCAGTAGACAACCGTGTCCGTAATCGAAAGAATATCCGCAATCGGATAACGCAGGACGCGCACCGTACCCGTCGGATCCTGCAGATACAGCTCATTGCTGCTGCCAAGATACGCCGTGTAGCCCAGATGCGTTATCGTCGGCTCAGCAAACGCGGTCGACAGCATCAGCAGGCTTACCAGCCCTGCCAGAAACTTCTTCATCCGTTCTTCCTCCTTTTGCGCGGAGCGAACCAGCTTTGGGCTGTTTCCCTCCCCTTGCAAGAATAAAACGCATGACGCTGCTGTTTTGTTCCCAGCGGAATCAAATTTTTCCGAAATAATTTTTTTCCATGCCGGAATCCATAGGAAAAACTTGCATTCCATTGCATTTCCTGATATAATAGAAGCTGTCGTGATGGGCAAACCGTCCATCAAGTTTTTGCTATCCGCTTTTTTTCCCGCAAGGGCACAGGAATTTCCATGATATGAGGAAAGGAAGAGAACGAATGAAAAAATGGAAGCTGCTCGCAGGGCTGACGCTGCTGCTTCTGCTCCTGCTGAGTGTCACAGCGCAGGCGGATTCCAGCAGTTACGGCGTTGTGTTCGGTGCAGCGAATGTCAACCTGCGCTCCGCCCCCACTACCAGTTCCGCCGTTTTGGGTGCGTACAACAAGGGAACGTGGATGACCGTGCGCGGATACAGCAACGGCTTTTATCAGGTGGAAACACCTGACGGCCGCTATGGCTGGATGCGGCAGGATTATCTGCTCGTTTCGGCGGATGCGACCGGCACAATCGGCTACGTTTCCCATGCAGGCTACCTGAACCTCCGCCGCGAGGCCAGCACATCCGCCAAGGTGCTCGGCAAGTACGACGACGGCACGCCCTGCGTCATTCTCGACCGTGCGGGCGACTGGTACTATGTTTCCGTCGGCGGTCAGACCGGCTATTTTCTCACCCGTTTCATCTCCACCCGCAGCGGCGTCTACTCCGACAAGCTCGGCATGGTTATTTCGCCGAATAAGGAGAACGTTCATCTGCGCTCTGGGCCGGGCAAGAACTACGGCAGCCTCGCTTCCATCCCCGGCTGCACCTACGTTATGATTCTCCAGCAGGGCAACGGCTGGTGGAAAATTGCTGTCAACGGCGGCGTCGGGTTTATGTCCGCAGACTATCTGCGCGCGGGGCATATCCGCCGGTCCGAAGGCGAAGCCCTCTGCGCGAAGGCGGCGGGAAGCAGCGCATCGAGCGGTTCTTCCTCCACGGCACAGCAGGCAGCCTATGCGGTCGTCAACAACCCGAATCCGCGCGACAAGCTGAATCTGCGCAGCAGGGCAAGCACCCGCGGCACGAGCTTAGGCAAGTATTCCAACGGCACGGTGGTCACGATGATTTCGCAGGGCGACCAGTGGTGCAAGGTCAAAACGCCCGACGGCAAAACCGGGTATATGATGACCGACTACCTTTCCATTCCCTCTGCCAGCTCATCGAGTTCCACACGCATTGTCCGCCATCCGCAGGGGACGTATGTGAACCTGCGCAGCAGCGGCTCGAAATCTGCACGCGTGCTGGTGCAAGTGCCGCACGGGTCAACGGTGGTTGTGCTCTCCGCAGGCAAAACGTGGACGAAGGTGCGATACAACGGGTACACAGGATATATGATGACGGCGTATTTGAAGAAGCAGTAAGGAGATATTAACACGCGGCAGGGGGCTGAAAAAAATCAGCCTCCTGCCGCTTACTTTGTATGAAGTTTATTCCCCGCATTCTCCCCCGCTGCCCTCGCAGACATGCTCCATGCCCTGCCGCAGCAGCGTCGCCACATGGTCATCCGCCAGCGAATAGAACACGGTCTTGCCGTCGCGCCGCGCCTTAATCAGCCGTGCCTGTTTCAGCACGCGCAATTGGTGCGATACGGCGGATTGTGTCATGCCCAGCAGCTTCGCGAGGTCGCATACGCACACCTCCGCCGTCAGCAGCACGAACAGGATGCGCACGCGCGTCCCGTCGCCGAACACCTTGAACAAATCTGCCAGTCGCAGCAGCGTTTCCTCCTGCGGCAGCTCGTGCTGCACTTTTTCCACCACTTTCTCGTGCACACACAGGAAACCGCAGCCCTCTACCTCCAGCTTCTCTTCTGCCTCCGCCACGCATTCCGCCTCCTTGCCTAAATCGCTCTCATTATAGCATGGTTGGCGGAAAAACGCAAATGGTCAGGCGAAAAAAACATGCTGTTCCATTCATATGTTGTGTTTTCTATGCAAATATGCGCATCATTCCTGAAGTTCCAGCGTAAACCCCTTTTCCGCATCCGGATGGCAAGCATCCCACCTCTCTCCCATATTGCGAATCGGTACAAACGTCAGCCGCGTGATGTCCGTCTCCGCCGGGTAGAAATCGAAGCCGACGGTCAGCTGTTCGGGCGTATCCACGCCGTACGCGCCGTTCGTGACCTGCTGGAAATTCGCGTAGGCGTCGTAACCGGCTTCTGTCTGCCCGTTGACATACACGCGCCAAGCGTTCGGCAAGTTCATCATTTGGCGGATTTCGTCCTCGGTATACGCCGCTGAAAATTCATAATGCATGGTGATGTTCGCGCGCATAAATGACAAGTTCACATTATCAATCACAAGGTCGTAGTCCCCCATGCCGATGCGCTTGCCGACCAGCTCCGGATGCGCGTAATCATCCGCAAAATCCGTTGTGAACTGCACGATGATTGTGTCCGCACGCCGGAATCCGCCGCAGGAAAGCAGCTGCTCCGTCCGGCTGCCCGAAAGCGGCTCGGTAATGGTTCCATCCGCCAGCATCGCCGCCTCCGCCGCATACTGATACTCCACCAGACTGCCATACGTCACGGTGATGATGTGCTGCCGCCAGTTATTCTGCACATAGGCTTCGAGCGTGTCCGCCCCGCCCGCCAAGAGCGCCTGATACTGCGCATCCGGCAGATATTCCACTTCCCACACGGGCTGAAGCAGCTCGAACGTCATCGTCCACGCAATCGGCACGCCTTCCGGCGGCGACTGCATATCATCATCCCAGAGCACACCGTCGAACCCAAATGGCGAGTCACTCCAGCTGTCCGTTTCATCCGGCAGGAACATGCCGCTCATGAAATCGCCGCCCCCGCAGCCCTCAATTTCCAGTGTGTACGCCCGCCCGGCACACTCCGCCGTGACTTCCATGTCCATAAAAACCCGCTTGCCCGCCTTAGGCTGCACGTTCATGGCAACTTCGACCGTCGTGCCGTCAAACACAAGGTCATTGACGGACAGCGTGAGCAAATCGCCGTCGTAGGCTTCGTTCAGCGTAACCAAATGTGACATGTATTCCGGCGTCAGCCCCGACGGCGGCGGATAGTCCGTCACGCTCGCCATCTTCGCCGCCGCTACGCCGACCGCCGTGAGCATCATCAGCATGAGAGCAAGCGTGACAATTGTCCGCATTCTCCGGCTCATCCGGACGGGATGGCGCGTTTCCACTCGGTGGTGCGTCAGCGAATGCTCAAAGGCGGCGCGGGTTGCGTCCGGCATGGTTCCGTAGGCGGATTGCAGCTTCTCCCGAAGTTCCCGCTCGGTCATTGCACGTTTGCCCCCTCTCCCTCCGGGGCGTCCAGCTCCACGCGCAGCTTTTTCCGCGCCTGATGCAGCCGGAATTTCACCGTGCCCACCGGAACGCCCAGTGCCTGCGCGGTTTCAGCCACCGTCAGCCCGTCCAGATAGTACAGCACGACCGGCAGGCGCAGCGTATCGGGCAGATTGTCCAGCATCAGGCGGAAGTCCGTATCCCCCTGCGGCGCGGGGATTTCCGGCACGTCGTCAGTGGACATAACGGGCTTGCTCTTCCGGCGGATGTCCTTGCACACGTTGATGCAGATGCGCACCGCCCATGTGCCGAAATATTCCTCCCTGCGCAGCGTCGACTGCTTCTCCCACGCCCGCAGCGCCGTCTCCTGCATCGCATCCCGGCGGTCATACTCCTCGCGCAGCATGGCGCAGGTCACATGGTAGAGTGTTCCCTCAACCGCGCGCATCTTTTCGATCCATGTTGCTTCGTTCATTCCGTCCCCTTCTCTCCCGACAAATTCAGCGTGAAGCCCGCTTCGCCTTCTGGCACGATGCGCAAGCTCGTCAAATCCGCGCACTGCGCAAAGTACAGGCAGATGGACGGCTGATTCACATCCACCACGCCGCCCGGCACGCCCGCATAGCCCGACGCGCGCGCCCATCCCGCTTCACCCGCCGGATTCTGCTCGTCGTTGCGGTAGATTCGCCACACATCCGGCAGTGCCGTCCCATTCGGCAGTGCCGTTCCATTCGGCGCTTCGCAGTGCAGCACCACGCACCCGCCGAGGAACGATGCGCGCACATAGTCCACAACCGCCGCGTACCCGTCCAGCGGAATCCGCAAGCCAGCCAATTCCGGGTGGACGTACTGCGTGTTCCCTTCCGTCGCGAACGCCACGGTATATGTTTCCGCGCGCTCGAAGCCGCCGCAGCGCAGGAGCAAATCCGCCTTGGACATCTGTTCTATCTCGTCCCAGCCCGCGCCGCACATTTCCAGCAGGTAGTCCTCCACGCCCGCGTCCGTCAGCGTGATAACGCGCTGCTCCGCCTGTTCACGGATGTACTGCGCCACGTCGTCCTCTTCGCTGAGCGCTTCATACAGGTCATCCGGCATGGTTTCCGTCTGCCAGACAGCTTTCAGCACGTCGATTTCGATTGTCCACGCAATCGGCTTTCCTTCCGGCGGCATCTGCCCGGTTTCGTCGAGCAGAATGCCCTCTGCGGCATACTTTTCTCCATCGAATGTGCCGCCGAGGTCGGGCAGCATCAGCAGGCTTTGGAACTCGCCGCCGTAGACATCCAGCGGGTCAAAACGGTACATTTTGCCGTCGCATTCGCCGCATATGCGCACTTCCACCGCCAGCACGTCGTCCGTTTTTGCCGCCATCTCCATCGTGAAAGCCAGCACGCTGCCGTCGTACACGGAGTCGTTGACTGACACAGACAGCAAATCGCTGTCATACCGCTCCTCCAGCGCGAGATAATGCGCCTGATAGTCCCCTTCCGTGCCGTCCTGCGCGGGGTGGACGTCGGTGACGCTGAAGAACCGCGCCGCCGCCACGCCAACCGCCGTCAGCATCAGCGCCATCAGCACAGCGGTGATGACGATGCGCATCATCCGGCTCAAGCCGATGCTTCGGTGTGTTTCCGGCGCGCGGTGATGCGTCAGCGAATGCTCAAAAGCTGCGCGGGTTGCGTCCGGCATGTTTCCGTAGGCGAATTGGAGCTTCTCGCGAAGCTGCTGTTCGGTCATTGCGGTTGCGCCTCCTTTCTGATTTTGGGGTGCGATTCGCGGGAGTGTTCCCTTTATTATGTTGCGCAGGGGGCGCTCCTGTGGGAGCGACCAAGGGGCAATGAATCACCTGCGCCCTACTGTTAGCAGTCTTTCCCGTTGCTGGGGATTCCCCATATCATTAGACGCCGCATTCAACGGTTTGGTTGGCGAAAATCAAAAAAAGAGGAAACGGGCGAAAATGCCGCGCTTCCCCTTGATAGAACAGATTAGCCGGAGATTTTGAGCGTGCCAGCGTCCACAGACGGGCTGCCGATGCTGCTGCCCTCGAAGGTCAGGTCGCTGCCGACGGCGCAGATGCTCTTCAGCAGCTGGTAGAAGTTGCCCGCCACCGTGATTTGCTCCACGGCGCGGCCACGCTTGCCATTCTCAATGGTGTAGCCCTTGCTGAGCAGGCTGAAATCGCCGCTGGAGGGATTCGCGCCCGCGTGCAGACCCGCCAGTTCAGTAATCACCACGCCGTTGCCCACGTCCGCCATCAGTTCATCCAGCGACTTCTCGCCTGCGGCAATGTACAGGTTCGTCGGCGCAACCATGATGCGTCCACCCACGCGCGCGGCATTGCCGGTCGATGCAACGCCCTGCTTGCGCGCCGTCTTGCGGTCGTGCAGGAGGGTCGTCAGCTTGCCGCTGTCTACGACCTTCTTCGTGCGGCTGGCGCTGCCCTCGCCGTCGAACGCGCTCGTCGCCAAGCCGCCCTTCATCAGCGGGTCATCGACGATGGTCACGACGTCCGCTGCGACATTTTCCCCTTCCTTGCCCGCGAAGAGGGACAGGTTCTGCTGGGCATTTTCCGCCGAGAACACGCCCCAGAACGTCTGCAAGAGGCTCTGCATGGCGTCATAGCGGAAAATCACGCGGTATTCGCCCGTCGGCACGGGAGACGCGTTCAGCTGGGACAGCGTTTCTTTCGCCGCATCCGCAGCAATTTTCTCCGGGTCAATGCCGTCAAAGCGACTGGACACAGCCACCTTGCCATTGACCGCGGTGGACGCGCCGTCCTTCGCAACCAAGCTGGTGTAGGAGAAGAAGTAGCTGCCGGAATCCTGCAAATTCAGCCCATAGCTGTTGCGCAGGATGACTTCGCTGCTGGAGGACGCGACCATCGCGCTCGGTACGCGAACAATGCGCGGGTCAGCGGCTTTCGCCAAGGCTTCCAGCTTCAGGCACTTCTCAATTTTCGCTTCAGCGCTCGTCGTCGCGACGTCGCTTTCTTCCTTCTCGATGGTCGGATAGCGCTCTTCGCCCGCGAAAATCTCGTCCTGTTCGTCGGTTTCCAGCAGGGTGGCAGATTCCTTCACACCGTCAATCAGCTGGCGGACAGCATCAGCGTCGAACGCCTCGGTGGACGCGCTGCCCATCTTGCCGCCAAACATGCCGCGCAGGGACACCCCGCACGAGGATGCCACCTTGTAGTCGCTGATTTCGCCGTCCAGTGCGCTCACGTTGAAACTGTCGCCGCCGTGATAATATACTTCCGCCGGGTCAATGCCTGCCGCCTTCGCAGCAGCAAGCACCTCATTCAAAAATTCGTTGACTTTCATCTGCTTTTCCTCCTTAGCGGCCGCCCACGGTGATGCTGCTGACGCGAATCATCGGCTGACCGACGTCGGTCGGGACGCTGCCGCTCTTGGAGCCGCACATGCCCTGCGACAGTTCCAATTCTTTGCCAACGCGGTCAATCTTCATCAGGATTTCGCTGCCGCGCCCAATCAGGGACGCGCCGCGCACCGGGTGGGCAATCTTGCCGTCGCGCACCAGATACGCTTCCGCCACGGAGAAGTTGAATTCGCCCGTCGCCGGGTTGACGGAGCCGCCGCCCATCTTGCGGGCATACAGACCGTCGCCCATGGACGCGATGATTTCCTCGTTGCTGTCATTGCCGGGGGCGATGAAGGTGGAGCGCATACGGCTCGTGGGGGCATAGGCATAGCTTTCGCGGCGGG
>UMBR01067085.1_pt1 | contig 11732 bp, 8 predicted proteins | sample 1964011 | NCBI WGS metagenome assembly UMBR01 (sample SAMEA4835946, study PRJEB28245) | human gut metagenome | biome: gut microbiome; material: fecal sample | place: Denmark | collected 2008
TCCGCATCAAGTCCCAACACTTTCAAAAGCATATCATAGCTTCCGCTATTCTTTATATTATTAAGCTTTTCTATTGTTGAACTTAAATCCGTTTTGAGACTGCCAAGCATCTCTTTCGTATCTTTAAGATTCACACCTGCCGTCGAAATAGATGATGCAAAACTGTCTATATTGCCATCCGCTTTTGAATATATATTGATAACACTATCCATTATCTGTGAAATCTGTCCAAGACCGGCCGCAAGCTGGCTGGAAACACTTGAATCAAGTATATTTCCCTTTGATGCTATCTTCATAAGAGAATCTACTTTCTGCTGCTCAGCGATGATTTTTTTTGACATATCAGGTGAAATCTGTCCCGCTGCATTCATAGCAGACGATGCCGAATCTGTGACACTTATCAATGCCGTAAGTATCGTGTCATATGAATCAAGCTGTGTATTAAGCTGCTGCATTTTTGACAAAAGGATGTCAAGAACTGTCTGGCCTGATGTCATATTTTCCTGATTTGCCGATGTATCAACTCCATCTGCCGCCTTTACAAATGTCTGTGCAATTGTACTTATAAATGTTGAGTTGACCTGCTGCTGAACTGCTGTCTTTGCCTTATCTGTAATCTTTGGTGCAATCGCATTCTTTTTCTGGTTTGTATAATAATCTATCTCAGGATGCGTAACACTGTCTGTAAGAAAACTTACCATTTTCTTTGAAAAATCTTCCGGCATTACAAGTGCCGCATAATAATCGCCAGCGTAAACACCGTCTATAGCATCCTTTGTGCTGTCTGTAAATACCCAGCCAATTGTATTATTAGATTCAAGTGCCTCAATAATAGTATCACCCATATTAAATTGCAGACTATCCATAACAATTCCCTTATCATCAGATGCAACCGCTACTTTTATCCTTGAAGTTGACTCTTCTCCATATGGGTCCCAGTTTGAAAGAATATTAAACCATGCATACAATGACGGCAGTATTATAAGTCCCATCACAACTACAACCGCAACTACGTTTTTACTTATTCTTTTCCAGTCTGAAATAAAAACTTTGTATATATTTTTCATAGTCCAATCCTTTCTTTGAGATTTTCAATATCCTGTCCTATTACTTTCGGTCCGATAATTGCCTCTTTCTTTTTGTGTGATGTCACACCAAGTTCTTTCATACGCTCCTGCAGATTATAATCCATATACTCTACTGCAATAAGATATGTACAAAGTGCAAAAAGTGAAATTATCCAGAATACCAGATATACAATCTTTGAACTGTTCATTGTAAACATAAGCATAAGGAATATCAGAGGAATCACAATCATACATATCATGCCGACCCTGATTCTTTTTTTATTCTTCCTGTGTGATTCCGTATAATATTCCAGCATTTTATTAAATATAAGCTGTTCTTCCTCACCCGATTCCTCATATTCATCTATATAAAAATCATTTGTTACTGCATCTTCTTCAGTTTCACCGCCTATTATATATGAATCCACTTGTTTTTCTGACGCTTTTGTTATTTTATTATCCTGTGTTATATCATGTTGTGCTTTATCATCTTTTTCCTGCATGGCACGTTCGACTTCATTTCGTACCGCACTCTGTATAATATTATAAAGCTGACTGTACAATTCTTCGTCTTTAATGTCTTTACTCAAAGTATGCCTCCATATTAATGTCTGTGTTTGCTATATAAATTATGTATACATCCTTACATCATATCTGTATCATGCATACGTTCATGCATATAATGATTAAGCTTCATAAACGGTTTTCTTATAAATAATCCAAGTGCAAGTGAACCGGCAACAAATATAAGAAGTTCTCCTATGTATATCGCATAATCTGCCGAATACATGCCGCTTATTGTCTCTCTCATAGCATTAATCGCATATGGGAACGGGAAGTAAATATATACTTTCTGGAAAAATACAGGAAGAAGTTCTATCGGATATGTTCCGCTTGAACCGGCTATCTGTATTACTACCATTACTACCGCAAGTGCTTTTCCTATATCACCAAATGACACTGTAAGTGTATATATAAGAAGTGTAAATACAAAACTTACGAAGCATGCTGCCAGCATAAACAATCCTTTATGCAGACACTGTATTTTCAAAAGATACAAATCTCCCAAAACCGTTATTACTGCCTGTACCTGACCAAGCACGAAGAATAACAGATATCTTCCAAAGAACAGCTCATGGCTTTTAGCCCCGTTTGTCAGATCATCTTTATCAGGGTGGACTTTGATAAGTGCTGTGAGAAGAAGTCCTCCAACCCACAATGCAAGTGTTGTATAAAATGGTGCAACAGCTGAGCCATAATTGGCTGTTTCATAAACCTGATGTGTTGATACTTTAACAGGCGAAGATAAGAATTCTCCATATGTAACAGGGTCCTGTGATAATGCCTTTGCAAGCATTTCAAATTTTTCATCACCATTAAGGCTGTCAAGCTTCTGCGTAATGGTTGTTATTTTTTCTGTCATCCCTTTTATGATTATTCCTGTCTGGTCAAGCCCTATGTTCATTCCGTCAACAGTTGTCATAAGGCTTCCCATCATTGCAGATAAGCCGCTCATCTGCTGCGACATTTCCGTGAGTGATGTTCCTATTGAACTTATTGTTGTACCTATAACCGCACGCAGCGAATCAACACTCTTCCGTAGTGAATCCTGATATAATTTATCAAGTTCATCAATCTTTGTCTCACACTGTCCAAGAATTATCTTTAAAAGTTCCAATTTTGCATTTGTCATTTCTGCCGAATTGGAAACAAGAACTTTTGCCTGTTCAAGAAGTGCTTTTGTGACATTTTCAAGCTGTGTTATTGAGGCTACTGCTGCATTGATAACTTCATCATCCACAACACCTCCAAGCTGCTGTGAAATCTCCTGAAGCTGTCCTGCAAGCGTGTCATTTTGTGCCATAAGTGCATCAAGCAGATTTTGTGCACTGTTAATTCCTGCTATAATCTCATCGGTACCTGCATTATTCTGTACCGAATCAATCAGTTTATGTATCTGCTCTGACAGTTCCTTTGAAGTCTGTCTTATAAGCGATGACAACTCATCAATCTTCTGTATATACTCATCAGCCGCAGCAGATGTCTGCTCATGTATTTTCTGTGTTGTATCCGAACCATCAAGAAGTGCCTGCTGTACCTGCGGTATCTCATTTTTAACCTGATTAAGCGTACCCTGAAGTGCATTATTACTATTTACAAATGCTGTTATTGTTGTATTGTAACCTGAAAGATTGGAATTTAACTTTTTGAGACTTTCCGTCACACCTGATAATATGTCTTTATCCTCAGATAAAATCCCATCTGTGCTACCCATTGCTGTCTGGACTACAGTATCAACAAACTGTGTATTAATATTTTCCTGAAGTGTTGATTTTCCGGACTGCGTAATCTTGCTCGCAACTGCATTTTTCTTTTCATTTTCATAATATGTAACTGACGGATGCACAAGTCCGTTATCAATAAAATCAAACATATTCTTGCTGAAATCTTCACCAAGAACAATAGCTGCATAATATTTACCGCTCTTAACTCCATCAATTGCCTCATCATATGTTCCAAGTATCTGCCAGCCAAGACCTGTATTCTTTCTTAATGTATCAAGAACCTCTTCGCCCATATTTACATTTTTTCCGTCAGAATTTTTATATCCGGCATCCTGCGATACAACTGCTACTTTAATTGACGACGTATTGGCATACGGATCCCAGTTTGAATATATATTAAACCATGCATAAAGTGATGGAATTATGCACAAACCAACCGCTATAATAAGTGCAAATATATTCCTGGATAAGCCAACTAAATCATGCACAAATATTTTCAATACTCTTTTCATACATTCTCCATTTCAAATATTCTATTCTTTCTTAATAATCTTAATATGTTTCAGATTATACATCACAAAAATTTGTGCCGCAAGACATTGGTCAAAAAAAGCCATGCGGTACGTCGTGTATTCCACAACCGACATACTACACAGCTTCTTCATTTTTTATCTTAAATTTCCGGAAATCTATGATTCCATATGATGTCCAAGAAAATCTGATGCTACCATTACCATCTGTTTTTCCTGCTCACCAAATTGCTTCTTTCCATCTTTTGAAAGCATAATAACTGCACCGAGAACATCTCCATGACAGATTATCGGACTTATAATCTGCGAATTATATTCATTTTCAATTTCATCTGAAATATTGATATGATTTCTTTTATTGTCGTCAGACATGAAATTTTCCCTGTCATGCATAATCTGCTCAAGCTTGTCACTTACCGGCTTTTCTACAAGTTCTTTTTTTACTGTACCGGACACCGCTATTATCTGCTCTCTGTCAGATATACACACAACGTTGCCGGTCGTTCTTGCCAGCGACTCCGAATATTCCTTTGCACATTCCGCAAGTTCACCGAGCGGAGAATATTTTTTGAGAACAATCTCGCCCTCTTTATCCGTAAATATCTCCATAGGATCTGTTTCCCTGATTCTCAATGTCCTTCTTATCTCTTTCGGTATGACAATTCTTCCAAGCTCATCTATACGGCGAACAATTCCTGTTGCTTTCATCTAGATATTCCCTCCAATTTCCTCTTAACATGGAGTTAGTATGTGGAAAATGTGGGGAATTATTCAAATCAACTATAAATTCATCAGCCTTTTTTTATCATTGTCTACTCTTTGCAGATTCATTTCAAAATCCTGCCTGTTTTTTTGGACAATCGTCTGAAGCTGCATTCCTGCAAAAAATGACTGTATTGCGGCAATCATCGTAAACCCACAGACTATAAGAGTCGGAAAATCCGGAACAAGGCCTGTGATAACATATTCTCTCATAACAGGTATAAAGAAAACCGCTGATATTATTGCAAGAATTGCAGCTATTATTCCAAAAAATCCCATTGGATTATAGGTTCTGTATAATCTCAATATAGTCTTTAAAACTTTCATTCCATCTGAATATGTATTCAGTTTTGAAACACTTCCAGCTGGTCTGTCCCTATAATCAATCACCACATTTTCAACATACATATTCTTGTCTACAGCATGAATACTCATTTCTGTCTCAATCTCAAATCCCTTTGATAATATTGGAAATGTTTTGACAAATTCATAGCTGAATGCCCTGTATCCTGTCATTATATCTTTAATATCATTATGAAAAAGAATATTAATACATTTTCTTACTACAGAATTTCCAATGTTATGAAAAGGTCTTTTATTTTCACTGAAATATGTTGATGACAGTCTGTCACCCACAACCATATCAGCATTTTTGTTAAGCACAAAATCAATCATTTTCCTTGCACTTTCCACAGGATATGTGTCATCACCATCCGTAATTATATAGCATCTTGCATCTATATCCCTAAACATTCTCCTTATAACATTGCCTTTTCCCTGCATGTATTCATTTCTTACAACAGCACCTGCTTTAGCTGCAAGCATAGCCGTATTGTCAGTCGAATTATTGTTATAAACATAAATTACTGCCTCTGGCAGCTCTCTTTTAAAATCGCTTACAACTTTCTCTATAGTTTTTTCCTCATTATAACATGGAATTAGTACCGCAATTTCATCCATTTGTCTTATCCTTTTCTAATGCAACATATTTATCTTTCTCATTTTCCGGATTAATATCCACAAGCGTACATGTCAGTGCAAATAATCCGGCAAATGCAGTCATTGCCCATTCCCTGTATGTAAATTCACAATGTATATAAGAATGATTTCTTGTACCTAAATACCATACCAGTGGAAGCAGCAGTGGCACTGCATACATCTTAACATAATTCCAGAATATCTTCACCGATTTGTTTTTGTATATTTTTTTGACATTTAAAACTATGTATGCAAATATAATTATAATAACCGGATTAAGTGCAAATACACCAGCATTTCTGATTAATACCATGATATATGAACATTTTATACCTTCATCAGTACTTCCGGCACTTCTATATAACAAAGAATAGATTACATCGCCCATATTGAAACCAGAAGCTGCAATGCTTGAAATTCCCCATTTCATAGCCCACATACCAACATATCCGATTCCCCAATATATAAGATATTGTATACATTTTTTCCACGTCTTTGAAACACTGTCATTCTTGTCTGTCAAAATAGCCATAACCATCGGAATTCCATATGTCACAAGCGGAAATGTCAATAAATCCAGATAACTGGTACATATTCCAGTAATCAGGAAAAAGTATATATATTTATCAGTATCTTTCCATCTGTCTGAATTTAGCAGTATTATTATACAACCTATAAGCGTAATATAATAAACCGCTGAAAACTGCAGGCACAATCCAATTGCAATTGGTGTGAGTGTCACAACTGATAATACGAATGGCACTATAAATTTTTTGAGACTTTTCTTATATAAAAGCCACACAATCCAGCCGCATAATAATATCTGAACTATGGTATTAACTATTCTTATCGCATCATATGTCATAAATGATAATAATGGTCTTAAAAAGACTATATAACCATGCCAGTATTTTGCATATGATGTGACTTCCATATCCTGTTTTCCATCTTCAAAATACGAAACAATAGAAAATTCCGGCTCCATGTTAATATTTTCATACTTATAATCCATCAGTGCTTTATCCTGAAGTCTCTCGTCTCCCTCATACATAGCAGATAAAAGCATAACCGAATCCGTATATGTATCAAGCATGCTGAATGTCCATGGAACAAGATTTGGATATCTTCCCTGTTCTTTTATAGTATTAATAGATTTGCCGACATTTTCCTGTGCATATTGTCCAGGTATCATAAAAGCACCTAATAATAATGCAAAGCCAGCTATTCCCGCTATAATTAATATAGCAAGTGTATTTATGAATTTCTTTAAAATCCCAATCACACGATTACTACTCATTGTTCTTTCCTATTCACTATAATTCTTACTTACATATTCCTTAATTGCCTCGCTGTCCTCAGGCATACGGCATCCGACAATATACTCACCATCATTGTTTGAACATCTGATTACGCAGCCTTCAAGCGGCTTATCACCTATAACTGCAAAATCTTCCACTTCTGCTGTGATGTTTTTATTTTTCATGCTCTCAAATATATTATCATTAACTACAAATGCAAATCCATTTGCACTTATATTAACCATATGTCCATTGTATGAGTCTGCTCTTCCGTCAATTCTTATAACACATTTGTTATCAAATGGCATTCTTGGATATTTTCTTCTGTTATATACCTCGGGATTTGTCTGGATATTAAGCCTGTACTGACCCTTTTCTGCCGGCTTTGAATTGCGTACCGCAATGTCTTTCCAACAGTATAATACATTTTCAACAACAATCTGGAGTCTGCAAAGCTGAGGCTTTCCAACGTCGTCCTGAACTATACGGACATCTTTATCAAGCGTTACAAATATATCATTGTTCTTACATTCAACAACTTCACCGGTATATTCTTTTCTTCCGCTTTTGTCTGTATTCAAAACAAGCGAAATCTTCATGCCGCTCTTTACATCCTGAACACCCATAAATCCGCCAACACCAAGTTCCTCCATAAGTTCGCCGACAACACTTTCAATATCCAATGCACTTTTAGCACTTACTTCATATTTGCTGAGCATTGTTTTTGTTGTCTGTTCAGCTTCATTAATACTCTGTGTCATAATATGCATAACTTCGCCAACATGATTCATATTTTCGGTAAGCGTTTTATTAGAGGATTCTACTTCTTTGACAGCACTGTCAACAATCTTAATATTTTCACCAAGCGTAGATGCGTCGTTGGTAATATCTGTCACACTCTTATTTACATATGCCATCTTATCAATATTAAGCTGTATTAACTTTACAGTTTCTGTTATTGACTCCATCATCTTCTCTGATGTTTCTTCAAGATGCGAAAGTGCTTCCATAATACTGTTAGATGACTCTTTTGTTCCACTGCTCAGATTTCTTATCTCATCAGCTACAACAGCAAAACCCTTTCCGGCTTCACCTGCTCTTGCTGCCTCAATTGAGGCATTGAGTGCAAGAAGGTTTGTCTGGCTTGAAATGCTTTCAATAGTACCTGTCTCTTCTTTTACACTGTTGAAATCCGCCTTGAAATCTTTAAGTATTTTTTCAACATCTTTTGAGAGAACCGCCATTTTATTGGTTACTTCAACAACTTCTTTTAATTCATTCTCACTTGTATTAGCATGCTCAACAGAGGCTCCGATAAGTGTGACAACTTCATTCATAAGGTCAGCAACATCCTTAACCTGTGTGTCAATAACCTTAGTCATCTCCACTGATGAAATTGTCTTATCATTAAGAATTTCATTATTTGAGGCAAGTGTTTTCATGTCTTTTACAACATTATCCGCACCTTCTTTATTCTCATCCGCAAGTTCTCTTACGACAGTAACACCGTCAACTATGGAATTGCTTGCATCCTTAACCTGTTCAACCGTCTTTACAACTCTTGCAAGATTTGCCTTAATCGAAGCCGTAAGTGCACCATCCGATTCAATAAGATGCTTAATAGAACTGTCAGTACAGAAAAAGCAGCACAGAATCATCGCAAACTGTAATGCACACTCCGCACTTGACACAAAATCCATCATGCCTTTTGCAAAACCGTTATACATATTGCTAGATATAAGAACAAACAAAGTCATCCACATCATAGACTTTATATACTTCGGATCTTTGTAAAGAATCATCATTGAAATCAAAGGCATTACGAACACAAATGTTATCTGACTAAGAGAAGTCCATGTTATAACGGCATAAAACAACAGATATCCTACTCCCAGGAACCACTTATACTTATTGCTGTCATTACCTCTTATAATCAGATATACCGCACCGCTTATATAAAGCAGCCATCCTGTTATTGTAAATGCAAGAAACCTGCTAAATTCCACATCACCTGACGGAATCTTCACACCATAATAAACTGTTATAATCACTAATAAAATAAGCCATGTCAATCTGGCTCTCTTGTTTGCTTTAGCCCTGAAAAAGGACTCGTCGTACTCCTGCATACATTATCCTCCTGTTTCTCCGGTAAAATACCCCGTTTATTTAATTTCCATATACAATAAAATTAAAAACCTCCAATATTCTCTCACACAAATATATTCATTATATTAACACATATATTGGATTATGTAAAACAAAAGCACTCTTTTTGCAAGATGTTTTTCAAAAGTCATTTTTGAATTCATAAATCATTCAAGAATTTTTCCATCTGTTGAAATAGTCACAACCTGCCATGGAATAAATTTTCCACTGTTTTTTAAAGCCATTTTTGCTGCATATTCAAGTCCGCCACAGCATGGAACTTCCATTCTCACAACTGTCACACTTGCAATATTGTTATTTGCAATAATCTCTGTCAGTTTTTCACTATAATCAACTGCATCAAGCTTAGGACAGCCTATAAGAGTAATCCTTCCACTCATAAAATCGCTGTGCATATTAGCATAAGCATAAGCCGTGCAATCAGCTGCAATCAGAAGATTTGCATTATTAAAATATGGTGCACGAACAGGAACGAGCTTTATCTGACAAGGCCACTGTCCAAGCTGCGACTGTGATATGCCTGAACTACAACATGCATTTTCACAGTTATCAGATACTTCTTTCTGCTCTTTTTCTTTTTGTGCTTTATTGGCAATAACTGCCTGCTCATCATATGCAGCCGCTTCTCTTTGCACAAATGTTATAGCTCCTGTCGGACATTCAGGCAGACAATCTCCTAGTCCGTCACAGTAATCATCCCGTAAAAGTTTTGCCTTGCCATCGACAAGACCTATCGCACCTTCATGACATGCATTGACACATGCACCACATCCGTTACATTTATCTTCATCAATATGAATAATTTTTCTAATCATGATATATTTCCTTCTTTCTTGTTTTTGTGAATTAAGCATACTATAATGGCTATAATAATTACGTTGTTATAACCACATTTGAAAAATAAAAGGAGTTTTTATGCAAATACCATCATTGCCTCTGTTTGCAAATATCAATGAAAACGAATGGAATTATCTTAGAGAACATAATATGTTAAAATTATCATCATATGCAAAAAATAACATAATTTTTCATATGGATGAACTTATAGATGAAATAGGAATAGTTATCTCAGGAATTGTAACAATTGAGAGTATTGACCTGTGGGGAAATAAATCCATTCTCAGCAATATTGCTTGTGGTCACGTTTTTGCAGAAACTTACTGCTTCTGTCGTGAACCACTTCAGGTCGAAGTTATCTCTGCCAGCAATACCGAGATTCTTTTCCTTAATATCAGCAGACTGTTTACACAATCAGATAACAACAACATTGCAAAAACACTCTCACAAAAAATCACAGGTAATATGCTCACCATTTCCATGCACAAAAACCTTATTTTATCAAACCGCATTTTTTGTACATCTCCCAAAACAGTCAGAAGCCGCCTGCTCATTTTTTTATCAAATGAATCAAGAAGAGCCGGCAGATCTGATTTTACAATACATTATGACCGCCAACAGCTCGCCGATTATCTTAATGTTGACCGCACTGCACTCTCCAAAGAACTTAGTAAAATGCGTGACGATGGTCTGATTTCATTTAGGAAAAATCAATTTTCAATAAAATAGCCGCTTCATGAATAGCATCTATTCCATTAACACTTTACTAATATATAATGATATACCAGGCTCAAATCTTGTTCCCTCCATGTACTTTATATCACTAATAATCTTTTCCGGTGTTTCACCCCTCATAACATGCCTGTCTGCATAATCTGCCACCGACAGGATTCTTGCAAGCACCGGTATTTCATTACCTTTAAGTCCTTCCACAAAGCCGGTTCCATCAAAACATTCACGGTGATACTTTACCGCCTGTGCAACATTAATTGTATCTTCAACCTGAAGCGTACTTAAAATCTCATATCCTTTTGTAACATATGTCTGATATACTGTATATTCATCATCCGTAAGGCTGTCTTTACGTATCAGTCTGTCCGGTATTCCCACCATGCCTATCTCATGCAGCAAGCCTGCACTATATGCATATTCGCACATCTTTTCATCAAGTTTCTTCATCTGTGCAATCTGCCTGCAATATCCGGCAACCCTCACACAATGTTCCTTTTCTCCCGAAATCTTTGCATCAAGAGCATTAGTCATAGTATCCATAATTCTCATAGACATTGCATGAAGATGTTTATTTTCTTCTTCTATACGGATTTGCAGAATCTGCTTTCTTCTTCTTTTATCAACCCAGTACTTCTGAATAGCATACATAAGACAATATGAAATCAATATAATACACACATAAATATATGGAAACCTCAATGTAACATTATCACCATATATATGTCTTACTGACATCTTCCCATATGTCCTTGAACATATAAGAATGATTACCGAACATATTATATTAATAAAAAAACTATTACGTATTCCAAGTATAAATACCGCCACCGATGAAAAAAACAGTGGAAAAAATACGCTGAAATATCCGATACACGCATGGTAATATACAAAGAATACCGGGATGGCAATTATAATAAAAGCAGCAACATCAACCCACGTCCGGTAATTCTTACGTGAGACTGCAATATTTAATAAAAGCATTAAAATAATAGAAAATAATGCCATAATATAATCCGTGTCCACTCCATATATCAGCCCATTAGGAATACTTACAATCCATATAAAACAGAATACTAT
>UMBR01036458.1_pt1 | contig 11564 bp, 10 predicted proteins | sample 1964011 | NCBI WGS metagenome assembly UMBR01 (sample SAMEA4835946, study PRJEB28245) | human gut metagenome | biome: gut microbiome; material: fecal sample | place: Denmark | collected 2008
ATTGTGGATTATTTCTATCATGAGGAAATCCGAGGAACAGAAAATACCGGAAAAAGAAATCGTTAACAGTAATTTTGCGGAGAGGAACAGAATGGACACAACGCTACAAGATACTCTTTTTTTCTTTGACCGGCATCAAGCTGTCTATCCGCTGTATGAGTGCTTTCAGGAAAAGCTGCTTGCCAGATTCCCTGAAAGCCGAATCAAAGTGCAAAAATCCCAAATTTCATACTGCAATCGCCACCATTATGCCTGTGTGTCCTTCTTGAAGGTAAAAAAGAAATCAGAACTGCCCGAAGACTATTTTGTGCTGACGCTGAGGCTGTCCGCACCGCTGGAAGCTGACCGGGTGGCGGCAAAAACCGAGCCGTATCCGGGACGGTGGACAACACATTTTGTCATCAGCAGTCCATCCGATTTGGACGAGAAATTATTTGATTGGATCGAACTGGCATACAGTTTTGCTCAGGAAAAATGATGCAGTACAATTCTAAGGCAATACCGCACGAATGAGTTGGTGCGATGGCGAATGCATTTTTTGTCAGATGCGATTGCAGAAATCGAAGGTTTACTGGAGGTAAATCGAGATTTCTGCAAGAAGCAGATGGCAGAAAAGGCATCGCCAGCGCTGCCGACGAATTGTGCGGTAGTGCCCTAAGGTAACACCGCACAAATGAGGTGGTCGGCTAACGTATGGATTTTTCGTCAGATGCAAATGCAACTTTCGAAGGTTTACTGGCGGTACATTGAGGAATTTGCATGCCGCAGATGGCGGAAAAGACATCGCCAGACGCGCCGCCGAATTGCACGGTGGCGCCTTTATCAAACTGCCGTTTGTGTCAGGTTTTTTTACACCGGCTGCGGTTTGTTTATTGTATTCCGGGGAAAATCGGGGTATCATACAGGCACGAAGCGAGATGAAGTGCGCTTCGGATGAACAACAATTTTTCTCCACTGCGTCTGATTGAAGGAGGACGAACTTATGTATTATTCCAGCGGTAACTATGAAGCCTTTGCCCATCCCAAGAAGCCGGAAGGCGTTGACCACAAGAGCGCCTATATTGTCGGCGCAGGTCTGGCATCCCTGACGGCGGCGTGCTATCTGGTGCGCGACGGTCAGATGAAGGGCGAGCATATCCACATTTTTGAGAAAGACCCGGTGTCCGGCGGCGCGTGCGACGGCCGGAAGTATGATGTCGGCTACATGATGCGCGGCGGCCGCGAAATGGACAACCACTTCGAGGTCATGTGGGATTTGCTCCGCTCCATCCCGTCCATTGAGACCGAAGGCGCAAGCGTGCTGGACGAGTATTACTGGCTGAACAAGGAAGACCCGAACTTCTCCCTGTGCCGCGCGACCGAAAAGCAGGGGCAGGATGCCCACACGGACGGCAAGTTCGCCATCTCCGACAAGGGCGCGATGGAAATCATGCACCTTTTCTTCACGCCGGATGAGCAGCTGTATGACAAGCGCATCACCGATGTTTTCGACGACGAGGTGTTTTCCTCCAACTTCTGGATGTACTGGCGCACGATGTTCGCCTTTGAGAACTGGCACAGCGCGCTGGAAATGAAGCTCTACATCAAGCGCTTCATCCACCACATCGGCGGTCTGCCGGACTTCAAGGCATTGCGCTTCACCCGCTATAACCAGTATGAATCCATCATCCTGCCGATGGAGAAGTACTTGAAGGAGCATGGCGTGCAGTTCCACTACGCCACCAAGGTGACCGACGTCCGCTTTGACGTTACCGCGACGCGCAAACAGGCGTCCTCCATCACCGTGGAGCATGACGGTCAGACCGACGTGATCGACCTGACCGAAAACGACCTGCTGTTCATCACCAACGGCGGCTGCGTCGAAAGCAGCACCTACGGCAGCCAGAACACTCCCGCGCCCTTTGACCCGGAGCTGAAGCCCGGCAACGGCTGGGATTTGTGGAAGAAGATTGCCGCGCAGGACGCTTCGTTCGGCCGTCCGGAAAAGTTCTGCTACGATCCGGAGCAGAGCAACTGGATGAGCGCGACCGTCACCACGCTGGACGACAAGATTCCGCAGTATATCCAGAAAATCTGCAAGCGCGACCCCTTCTCCGGCCATACCGTCACCGGCGGCATCGTAACCGTGAAGGACTCCAGCTGGCTGATGTCCTGGACGCTGAACCGTCAGCAGCAGTTCCGCGATCAGCCGAAGGATCAGCTGTGCGTGTGGGTGTACGGTCTGTTCTCCGATAAGCCCGGCGACTATGTGAAGAAGCCCATGCGTGACTGCACCGGCAAGGAAATCTGCATGGAGTGGCTGTATCACATGGGCGTGCCCGAAAGCGAAATCGAGGAGCTGGCAGAGCACAGCGCAAATACGGTGCCGGTCATGATGCCCTACATCACGGCGTTCTTCATGCCGCGTACAGCGGGCGACCGTCCGGACGTTGTGCCGGAAGGGGCTGTGAACTTCGCGTTCCTCGGTCAGTTCGCAGAGGTGCCGCGTGACACCATCTTCACCACGGAGTACTCCATGCGTACCGCGATGGTTGCCGTGTACACGCTGCTGAACGTTGACCGCGGCGTTCCGGAGGTCTGGGGCAGCACCTACGACATCCGCGACCTGCTGAACGCGACGGTGCAGCTGCGCGACGGCAAGAAGATTACCGACTTGGATCTGCCGCTGATGGAGCGCTTGGCGCTGAAGGAAGTGCTGAAGAAGATTTCCGGCACGGACATCGAGAAGCTGCTCAAGGAATATCACTGCATCTAAGGGATTTGCCCCCGCTGTCTGGATTGGCAGCGGGGGATTTTTTTTCGTGTTTTGCGTGATTTCCACATAAACATTGCTTTGTCATGCAGAGAGTTTCGCGTCTGCGGACGCGACAAGGGGGCAATGAAAACAGACGAATGTCTGCGGTCGCCCCCTTGACCCCTTCGCCCGCCACCCATGTTACTTGTTTTTTATCGAAACTATCATTTGTGTAGTTAGCTTACCTTTCGTCTTTTCAAGCTACGGCATAATTCAACCGTAAATAAGCCCAAAAGTAGCGGCGCCGAAGGTTTCCAAAGGGCGATCGGAAAGCCCTTTGGTCGCCTCCGCAGAGGCGAAACCCCTGCATGATAAGCACAAATCTATGCGAAAATCAGATTCCCGAAAAAATTCGCAAAAAAATAAATTTTTTTTGAAAAGCAAGCAGGAAAATTGCAAAATACGTCGAATATAAATACTGTCAGAGTTTTTGACGCTGATCAAATGCGGGAATGGCGGAATTGGCAGACGCGCTAGATTCAGGTTCTAGTGAGGGCTAACTTCATGCAGGTTCAAGTCCTGTTTCCCGCACCATACAGCAAAGCATCCGAACCAATGGCTCACTTTGAGCTGGGTTCGGATGTTTTTTCATGATTAGTTCTATTCTCTGTCGAAATCATGACATTTCTCTGTAGCGATTATATCCTGCGTTTCAAACTGAAATCGCATCTTTCATGGCGTGCATTCGTAAGTCTCATTCTCATTTATGCAGGATCAGTGTTCTACTCGTTCTCTTGCCGCAAAACGTTTTATTTTTTCACTCGTCCTTGTTGACAAATCACTTTGTCTGTGGTATTATTGTAAAGGGATTCCCCACTGAAGCTTAAAAACTGCAAAATCAGACGGAGGAAGCAAAATGTCTTTCAATTTTGACTTCAATTATGTTAAGAATGGAACGCCAATCGTCACTCTTAGCTCACTCGGAATTGCTTTCAATCGTGCATCTCGCGAAGCTCTTCATAATCCCAAGCGTATTCTTATAGGGTATGATATGAGCGCGCATGTAATTGGCGTAAAAGCGGCTAATGAAGGTGACACAGGTGCGTTATACGAATTTGCATCAAGAGTAAAAAATGACTGGGTACGAATTGGCTGCAAGGATTTCATTAAGCACTTAGCAATAGAAACAGGTATCAGCATCGACAAAAAGGCGATACAATTTATAGCCGAATACGATTCGGAATTGGAGATGCTTATCATATGCGTAGATGAAATGCATATGAAATCAGCAAAATAATTAAAGTACTGAAAGGGGGAATGCCTATTGAAAGATTATTTGAATATACAAAAAGCGTACCACAAAACTGTTGCAGCAGTCAAGTGATACGCTCGGAATAGAACATGATGTCATGTCTACACTCCAATATGCATGATATCATAGTTTATCTCCGTACGCAAGATGGTTTGTGTATTTTGTATGTTCTTTTTTGCGTCTGATAAATTGTACCAACCACGTTAAGGAGACAAAATATGATAAACGGCTTGTCTGAAATTGATATTTTCAAAGTTGTTCGTCCCGTGATTGACGGATGTGAGCTTGATTCCCATGACTTTCCCATCATCCAAGCTCCTACATTAGACTCAATTGATTGGGAAAACATTTACCCAATCAACTATCAAAATCTTTCACCAAAGAACGATAATTCCAATGCTGTCGCTTTGATGTTTCGGTATGACAAGGAGCTTTGGGCATTGTGGAATAATCCTCTCAAACGAGTTCCGCTATTCCAAGGATGCATGGCCGTTTGTACGCCTGACTTCAGTGTATATCCTTCAATGAACTCAAACGAAATCCGTCACAATATATATATGGCGAGGTGGCTTGGGTGCACATGGCAAAATTATGGTTGCACTGTAATTCCAACAATCGGTTGGGCAACCCCATGCACATATGACCTTTGCTTTGCAGGAGTTGAAGAAGGGTGTCCTGTAGCCATTTCCACAATAGGCTGTCGCGCTCACCAAGATGTATTTTTGGAAGGTTTTGAAGAAATGAAGCGCCGCATTAAGCCGTCAGTTATTCTTGTCTATGGTGATATGATTAATGGCATGGCAGGGAAATTTATACATTTCAGATATGAAGATGCTTTTTCAAAGAGTGGGATCCAACTTCGTATGAATAACGTATCTCAAGTCTTTATAATTAAGGAGGCGGTTTAATGGGATCTCGAGGGGCTTTTGTGGATGTTAACAATAGCGATTTTTCTTTTGTTGTAAATGGACAGCATTACAAATCTTTAGGGATACTTCATGATAACCCAAATGTTAAAATCATTGTTCAAGACACAAGCAATGTTAAAGCACCCGAATTTTCGCGCACTGCTGGGCGCATTTATGCAATTGTAAAAAATGGCGAGCTTAAGCATTTAGCTTATTATGACGAGAATCACAAGCAGGCAGTTAGTATTGATTTTACTCATCCACATAAGGGAGTGCAACCGCACCGCCATGTATATCTTAGCCATAATAAAACCGATCCGGGAGTTCCCCCTTCTGCTGCAGAAGAGGCTTTGGCTAACAAAATAAAGAAGGAGTTTCATTTGAAATGAATCATGAACAAATGACCCGTGAGCAGTTTCTCTCCCAATACACCGGGGAATGGTCGCCATCCGACGGGCATTGGTTTGGCTTGGATTTTGGCTGGCGAGGGCAGGAATATCGTTTTCAGACGGATTCGATGTATCACCCGGCAAATACAGTACTGCCTGACGGGCGTGAAGCGCGATTCGGCGTGTACAAAAAAGAAGGTTCGGCGTATGCGCTGATTGGCGAATATGCCACGCCGCAGGAAGCGCTGGCGCAATGCCGCATTCAGGGAATGCCTTTGGGCGACATTCTCGAAGATGAATCGACAGAATTACTTGGGCAGGACTAAAGTGGAAAATGATAGCAGCTTTCCCGAAAGGGAAAGCTGTTTTTTGCAGCAGATAAATGCTTAATGATGGAAAATATGAATCTTTTTCTCGCATTGCAAAACCCGCGCATCTGTGCTATCATGTCGATACAGGCTGAAAACCAGCCATCAAGGAGGAAAAGTGCAATGTATACGCATCAAGACAACAAGGTGACAGGCTTGACGGTGGCTTACATCGGCGGCGGCTCGCGCGGATGGGCGTGGGGTTTCATGCGCGACATTATTTCCGACGGGCAAATCAGCGGCACGGTACGGCTGTACGACATTGACCGCGAGGCGGCGGAGCGCAATCAGAAAATCGGCACAATGCTGGCGGCGCATCCCGACGCGGCATCCAAGTGGACGTTTGAAGTCAGCAGTTCCTTGCAGGAGGCGCTCACGGGCGCGGATTTCGTCGTCATCAGCATTCTGCCGGGAACGTTTGCGCATATGCGCGGCGATGTACACCTGCCGGAGCGGGTCGGCGTATATCAGTCCGTGGGCGACACGGTGGGCGCGGGCGGCTTCATGCGGGCAATGCGCACAATTCCGATGTTCGTTGAGATTGCCGAAGCGATTCGCGACTTCGCGCCGAACGCATTTGTCATCAACTATACGAACCCTATGACGCTTTGCGTGCGGACGCTGTACGAGGTATTCCCGCAGGTAAAGGCGTTCGGCTGCTGCCACGAGGTGTTCGGCACGCAGAAGGTGCTGTGCGCGATGCTGGATGAGCAGGAGCACATTCCCGGCGTGAAGCGGCTGGACTTGTACACCACTGTCACCGGCATTAACCACTTCACTTGGATTACCTCCGCCAGCTATCAGGGCATGGATTTGATGCCGCTGTATGCCCGTTTTGTGAACGAGCATCCCGAAGGCATTCAGCTGGGGTCGGACAACTGGATGAACAGCCATTTCGCGTGCGCGCACAAGGTCAAGTTCGACCTGTTCCAGCGCTACGGGGCGATTGCGGCGGCGGGCGACCGCCATCTGGTGGAATTCCTGCCGCAGTGGTATCTGCACAGCCCGGAGACAGCGCACCAGTGGAAGTTCGACCTGACGCCTGTGTCATGGCGCGAGGATGACCTGAAGAAGCGGATGCAGCGCTCGGACGACCTGCTCAGCGGAAAAGAGCCGCTTGACCTTACGCCGTCGGGCGAAGAAGGGCATTTGCTGCTCAAGGCGCTGCTGGGGCTGGGGAACATGGTCAGCAACGTGAACGTGCCGAATCAGGGGCAGATTCCGAACCTGCCGATTGGCGCGGTGGTGGAGACAAACGCGCTGTTCTCGCGCGGGCGCATCGACCCGATCTGCGCGGGCGACATGCCGTCGAACATCCTGCCGCTGGTGGCGCGCCACGTCTACAATCAGGAAAACACCTTGCAGGCTGCGCTGCACTGCGACCGCAAGCTGGGTTTCTCCACGTTCATGAACGACCCGCAATTGGGCAGCGTGACGCTGGAGGACGGTCAGAAGCTCTTCGACGACATGCTGCTGCATCAGCGGGATGTGCTGCCGAAGGGATGGTTTGAATAAATGAAAATCAAGCGCTGGCATGTTGCTGTACTGGCACTTTTCGTGCTGCTCTGCGGCGCGCTCTTCTACCATTTCTACACGGAACGCATCTCGAACGAGGCACTTCAAGCGGTTGATTTCCAAGCGCTGCGGGCGCACACCGCCGAACTGTTGGAAAACGGCTTTCGGGCGAATGACCAGCTGTTTTCGTCGGATTATTACGATGTGCGCCCGGACAGCACCTGCTACATTTGGCTGAATGGATCAGAGAATGATGCGGATACCCCCGTGTCTGTGGCGACGGGCTATCTCAATATCCGCAAATCGAGTCCGGATGCAGAAAATAAATGGATGCTGCGGGTTGTACTCTGGCAGGAGGGCGGCGCGCGGGTGCGCATGGATGTGGATGCCAAAACGAGATGGGAGTGCGTCAAGCTGATGAATCAGCGTATTGTGACGCTGTTTACAGAATTCCGCATTCCGTAAACGGAGGATTTGCATGAAGCTCAGGCGAATGTTGGCACTCACGCTGGTGCTGATGACGCTGATGACCGCGGCGCTGGCGGCGGATGCGCAGATGCCGTTTGAGATCCGGGTGGAATGGGGAAAGTGAAAATAGTATAGCATACGAGAACCCGCTGCCCATCCCTGCATTGGGGGTGAACAGCGGGTCTTTTTACGTTATATCCCTTACAGAACCGTCAAATCTTCCTTCTCGCAAGCAGCAATCGCGCCGTCATGCCCGATGACGCACACGCCGCCGTCCTTTGCCATCTGGTCAAGCACGCCGCACCACGTCAGCAGCGCGTCCTTGGTGGTGGAGAGCATTTCCGCGCGCTCACGGCAGAGATCCTCCGGCGTGATGCCGCACAGCAGGTTTTCGTCGCTGACAAGAATCTGATTCTCCGAACCCAGCGGCGGTTCGCTTTCACCGACGGTGGAAATGATGTACTTGTCAATCCGTTCGTCGCCCGCCACGAAGTCACGCAGACCCTTCGACATGCTGCGGTTGATGCCCAGCGTACGCGCCGGGGAGGGGTCGCGGTAGGAGTAAGTGACCATGCGCCCCGTCTCGCTGGTGTTCAGCCCTGCGCCGTATGCGCCGCCCTGCACGCGGACTTCGTTCCACAGGTAGCTTAGGGACAAGATGTTGCTCATCACGCGCGCAATACCGCTGTACACCTTGCCCGCACGGCGGTAATCATAGCCCAGCGACGCAAAGCTGATCTGCGACGGGATGCGGTAGGCGCACTTGGCAGGCAGGTCGCTGACATACGGCGCGGCATCCGGGATGGGCGTGCCGACCGGGTAGGCGGAGAGAATCGCGGCGGTGTCAAGCGCCTTATTCGTGGACAGGCTGAACGTGACGCGGGACTGCACCGCGCTGTCCTTGCTGAACCGCTCGCAGAGGGCAAGGAAATCCGCGTACTGCGCGTCGAAATTCTCCGCCAGCGCCTTCTGCACCATGCAGGCACTCAGACCGTTCAAGGCTTCCCGCGCTGCCGAGGCCGCGCTCATCGTCGCCGATGCGGCGTACATTGCCATCCTGTGGCCGTCGCTGATGACCTTTTGCTTCGCCATCTCGCTCAACTGGAGAATCAGCGTCTGCACACGCGCCCTGTCATCAAAGCACGTTTCGGTCAGAATTTCCCGCACGAGCGCGGCTGCCTTGTCCACGTTCGCATCCAGCACGGAGCAGCTCACGTCCAGCACGGGCGTCGCCATTTCCGCACAGCGGGACATGACGCGCAGCTGGAACGTCAGCTTGCCGATATCGCGCTTGATGGCTTGGAAGAGGGATAGCGAATCGTGACGCTTCGTCGGCAGCTTGCCCAGCAGTTCGGGCAGTATCGACAGGCGCTTGAGTTCATCCAAGGTGAAATCGGTCAGGGAGATATACCAGTGCATGATGGTGATGCCGTTCATGGGCCAATCATGCGTGATGACCTTCGCCGCGCCGCACTGCGCTTCCGCCGCGGGAATCAGCAGCGGGTCTGCGCTGATTTCGCTCAAGGACAGCACGGGCAGCGTTGCCAGCTGCTCGGCGGTGTCGGGGGTCTGCTGCCACGCGGTCAGCTTCTCGTTCTGCACGCGCAGCGCTTCCTTGTCCGCGTCCGTCCACGATGCCTGAATCGCCTGCAGGCGCTCCGTTTCCTCCGCGCGGAGTTCGTCGCCCTGCGTGTGGGACGGCACGGTGCGGATGATGCTCATCGTGCTTTCGTCCAGCAGAAGTTCTGCCATCAGGCGGTCAAAGCCGTCGCCCGCCGCCATTTCCCGTAGCTTCTGATAGCGCTCTTCGGACAGGAGCGGCTGCATCGGGTCGCCGCCGTAAAGCCACGCATCAAGCGCATGGATGCAGCGGAGCAGCCCCGACGGTTCGCCCGGCTGACGGGCAGAAAACTCGCTGCTGTTGATGGAGGCAGTCAGCGCGTCCTTGTCCAGCCCGGTTTTAACCAGCTGCTGCACGGTGTCGCGGATCATCTGGCGCAGTTCCTGCTCACTGCCATCGGCAATGTTGCGCAGGGTCAGCATCATGTACGGCTGCGCCATCGCATTGTCCAGAGACATGCCTACATCCTGACACTTGCCCGTCGCCAACAGCGCCTTCTTCAGCGGCGCGTCGTTGCTGCCCGTCAGCACATCAAAGAGGATTTCCGTCGCCGTGACGCGCACCGTATCCGACCACGGCGCAACAATCTTCGCCAGCGTCAGCATGGTCTTGTCGGCAGTATCCTCCTCGGCGCCGATTTCATACGCCTGTTCCGCTTCAGCGGCGAAGGGCTTCTGCATGGGAATTTCGTGCTTCTCGTCCAGGCGGTCAAAGCAGCTCAGGTACTCCTCCGCCAGCGTCAGCACCTTGTCCAGCGGCACAGCGCCATCCAGATAAATGCGCGCATTCGACGGGTGATAATAGCGGCGGTACATGCGCAGGAACTGCTCGTAGGTCAGGTCGGGGATGTGCTTCGGGTCGCCGCCGGAATTCCAGCCGTAGCAGTTGTCCGGGAAGAGGACATCCAGCGTCTTCTGGTAAATCTGCTCGTCCACATCGCTCATGGCGCCCTTCATCTCATTGAACACAACGCCCTTGTACAGCGGCGCGCCGTTTTCGTCCAGCTCAATGTGCCAGCCTTCCTGATAGAAGATGTTCGGGTCTTGCAGGATGCGCGGCGCGAACACCGCGTCCAGATACACTTCCGCCAAGTTCAGGAAGTCCTGCTCGTTGCGGCTGGAGACGGGGTAAATCGTCTTGTCAGGGAAAGTCATCGCGTTCAGGAACGTCGCCATGCTGCTCTTCATCAGCTCGACGAACGGTTCACGAACGGGATACTTGGCGCTGCCGCAGAGGACGGAATGCTCCAGAATGTGGAATACGCCGGTCGAATCCTCCGGCAGGGTCTTAAACGCGACGCAGAACGTCTTGTTCACCTCGCCGTTATCCACCCAAACCAGCTGTGCGCCGGTCTTTTCGTGGTGCATTTCCACCATCTGTCCGTGCAGCTCTTCGCTTTCGTGCACGCAGTCAACGCAAAAGCCGTGACGCGCCGCAGTTTCGTTCAGATTCATCATGGGGAACTCCTTTCCCTGTGACCCAATCAAGATAGGCGGGTCATTCATCTCCTTTATCATAGCACAACGGGCAGTTGAGTACAAGCGCGAATTGGCTGATTTTTGTCAAACGGTTATCGAATGCGCAGAAGTTCCGAAACATCCTTGCGCTTGGGGGCGGCAGGAGATTCCGCAGGCACGCCAATCGGAATCAGCGCCGACACGCTCTCCGTTTCCGGCAGATTCAGCACGGCCTTGACCTTCCCTTCGTCATAAATGCCGAGGATGACCGTGCCAAGCCCCGCATCATGCGCGGCGACGCAGAAGGCTTCCGCCGCCAGACCCGCATCGAAGGACTGCCAGTGCGTCCCTTTGCTGGTGCTAAACGAGCCGTCGCGTTCGTAGCCGCTGCGGTCGTTCACGGTCGTGAGGACAACCAGCGCGGGCGCGCCGTGCAGGGTATCGATGTTCTTTTGAAAGCCCATCGTGCATTCGTCCGCTACGCGGTCAATTTCCTCGCGCTTGGTCAGCAGGGTGTAGCGGGTGGTCTGGGAATTCTTCCAGCTGGGCGCATACGCGGCGACGGCGACGATAGCGCGGATGGTGTCGGGCGACACGGGCGTTGGCTGGAACTTGCGAATGGAACGGCGGGCGGTAAGAGCGTTGCTCATGAGGGGTGTCCTCCTTATCAGCACATAAATGGATTTTGTGGATTTCGAGACGTGATTCATCGGGTTTTGTGATGCTTCCATGCTGATTATACTATTTCCAGATAAGAATGCGCCGCGAATTTTTCATTCTGGCTAACGTGAA
>UMBR01066913.1_pt1 | contig 11408 bp, 8 predicted proteins | sample 1964011 | NCBI WGS metagenome assembly UMBR01 (sample SAMEA4835946, study PRJEB28245) | human gut metagenome | biome: gut microbiome; material: fecal sample | place: Denmark | collected 2008
CCGATACTCTGCCCAACCAGTGTCGTGCAGCATCGGCAATCCCATACTGGGCATATGCAGAGGCTTTCGGCTGTAATGGCAAATGAATTGGCTGCGATGGCGAAGACGCCCAACGGAGTCACGATAACTGTTGTCATGATTTGCGTACCACAAATGACGATATGCTCTAAACCGGATCGGATTGTGTTATGGCAGTTGTTCCTATAACAAATAAACTTGCAATCATGATGACTGGTATACGTTTCATTATCACTTGATTTTATTAAGTTTTGAATTCCAGAATCTTGATGCAAAGATAAGTACATGACTGAAAATACAGTGTAGATAAATTACAGATGTTATAACCCTAATGACATGATTTCCGGAAAGAATAGTATAAATCTGTAGCCAAGGTTGATACAATGTCTCAACCTGTTATTCTAGAAAATGATAAGTATAGAGTTTGAAATCTTAAATTGATGTTAAACAGGAAATTAGGCAAGGATTACAGCTACGTGCAATACCCCGGAATTGAGCGAGTGGCTACACTATCGGCATCAGTTATGTTATTTTTACCAATAGTAAACCGGAGCGTATTTGTAACAGGTGAGAAACTGAATACTGCAAGAAATTATCATGTTGCCTCTTTGGTTGAAATAGTGTTATGAAATAGAGATTTTAATCCATCGAAAATGGCAGGAAGAGCAATGGTGCCATGCACCTCGTCGGGAAATTTTTTATAAACGACATGCAAATGCTTGTTTTTCATTTCAGGGATGATCTTATTTTTTAAGCTGTCGGCCAATGAAAACTGGATAAGTTTGATTGCAGGACGTTGGCGGGTGGCGAAAGCAACATACAAATGTTTGCCGGAGAAGTCTTTTTGATAAACATTCTTTGCTGCTTGTTGTAGAAAGACTCCTCGGTCCCACCATAAACTTGGATCTATTGCTATATACGAGTCAAAAGACTCGGGATGATTTGACAGTGTCTGTAGGGTAAATAAACCTGCGTATGAATGTCCGACAAGAAAGTTTGTACCGTTGGCAGGAACTTTATTTTCCACTTCCAGACGTAGTTCCTCTATCAGAAAGCGATGGAACTGTTCAGCTCCACCACCTGCCGGCTTATCATAGGGACAAATGGTACCATCCCGGCGGGCGGCTGAGCAAGTAGGAGTGAAATCTCTGGTCCGGTCTGTGTTTAAAACAGCCACAACGATGCAAGGAGGCAAGTTTGAGGTTTTAGAAGAAGAGAAGAAACGCGTAAAACCAACCACGGAATGAAAGAAGGAATCTCCATCCAATAGATAAAGAACCGGATAAGCCTTTCCTTTTTCACCAGCTTTGGTCTCAGGTACATAAATCCAATATTTTCTTTCTTCATTCAGTATTTCAGAAAACAATGTATGACGCGTTCCGATATAAATGGAATCTTGTTTTTGTGCGGAGAGGGGAAATATCCATCCTATTTGTATAAACAGTATTATATAAAGTATCTTCATTTGTTCGTTTTTTGGGGTTGCAAAGTTCGATGAAAATATGGATATGGACAATCCCTATTTTTAGGTATTTCAGAATATCTCCAATGGAATTTCCTCTATGTCTTATGATTTTGTGGAGGTGGCACCGGATGCATCGGAAGGAATTGATTGAACCGGATTTTTAAGTAACTTCTTAGGGGAATTCATTAAAATATCCTATCACTTCTAACATTTCCCGATTAATTTTGTATTTTTACAGACATACAAAGATTAACTGTAACAAGATATGATTATTTCTGTCGTCTTCGTATCTATGATGGTGGTTTTCGTAACAGTTTATCATTTTGTTACAAAGCCGAAAAAGCAGCAAGAAAAGATTTATTCGGCGATGACCACCGATGAACTTATCAGGTTCGTGCAGTCCATGCACTGTGAACTAGTGAAGAGAATTGATGCTGATGCCATTATCATCGGTTTTCAAGGAGGTTATTTTCATTTGTTAAGAGAAAAAACAGGTCAGAATATTCAGTTATATTATAAAGATTTTTACGCATGTAGCTATGAACAGTCTAAAAAAATAGTTTTTGACATTAACAACATTAACTGCCGATACACAGCTTGGACTTGCTATTTGCGTAAAAGTCATGAGGATGGAGAAAGTGAGACACCTTTTACGGCTTGTCTGTCTGCCTGTCTGTTCTTGTCGGGCAGTGAAACTCAGTTAAAACAACATTTGCGGGTATTGCTTGAGTCATCTTTTATGATAGCCCGTAGTTTTAAAGAGTTGGCAGAACAATCTGCTTCAATACAAGACATGTTGGTGAAAAAAGAATTCGAAAATCGCTTGGCTTTGTTGAGACGAAAATTGGAGATTGGACATGGTAAGCTGTTGGAACCTGTCGATGTTTCCCGGCAAGATATGGATCAGATAGAGGATATTCTTTCTCTTTTTGGTACAGTGAAACAGGAAGATATAAAGGAAATGACACTGGTTTGCAATGGGCGGATAGAGAGGCGTACCGAATTATTGTCTATTCTTTCTTTTAGATTGAAAGATGCTGTGATGGATGAAAAAGGACAGGCGGGAAAAGATGCTCTGATCTGTATCATACTTGCTGAAGGGCAGTTGGTGATTGCGTTGGAAAAAGCTGAAGGCAGTAATGAACGGTCTCTTTATTATAAGTTGTCGGCTATGCGGACGGACAGGGTAGATGCTTTTTTCGATGAAACCCAAAAAGGCAGAGTATTCAGTAGTATGATTGAGGTAAGATTGACAACGGATCATGATGATTATTGGGAGTTGAAATATATGTTGGACGATGCTAAAGAAAAAGCGGCAAACAAACAGTTTGACGAACTGACGGAGGAACAACAGGCGTTGCTGGCTTATACCGAGCCTACCTTGCAGACTACTATTTATTGGGGGAAGAAATTTTTCAGGCAGCAATGTTATCTTCAGGCGTTGGGGTGTTATCTTTCTATTTTTCGGTATTATCAAGTCCACTGGACAGAATTGCCGGAGCGTGGCAAGGAAGAATATTATGTGATTTGTTATCATATCGGTTTTGTTTATCTCACATTAGGGCATTTTGAAAAGGCTTATTATTATTTGACTAATGCTAAAAGAAATTCATCCATTCATGCGATTCGTGATTTTACCAACTGTCTCGTCGAAATGAAGGATACAGGAGCTCTTGAGTATATTTATTCTATGGTGAGTTTGGTTGGCAGTCAGATAAAGATGTATGGTGATGAAAAGAATACCTTGTTTCCACTTTATCATTTTCTTCGGCGCAGGGCAGCACAAGTATTAGTAAACTTGAAATATTATTCGCAAGCTAGGGAACTGCTCTATCAAATGCTGGGAGAGGAGGAGAACCGTGAGTTTGCGGAACGGGAATTGCAGTATCTTGAGAGTATGGGTGCAGGTGATGATGCGAAGCGGAACGAGTGAGAAGAATGTGAGGAGGTTGAATGAAAGTTTCATGGAATTTCATAATGGGATGTTGCTAGGAGTAAAGCAGAAATGTGGAAAATGTTCTGTAACATGGACTGCTCTTCATTGAACTCTGTGAAGTTGCATTTTGTTTGTATTGATGATAAAGTGTAATCCCTATACCGTCCTTCTGAGCTTTTGATTTGATGGTATCTTGCCAAGTATCCTTGGATGAGTAAAGGTCGTTGATGTTTATCTTTCTCATCTCTGAAAGAAAAGGTATAGGAGTAGAGCTGGCCGATGCAGCATATTATGCTAATTGATTGTCATTAGTTTACATCAAAAAATAGAAGCCTCTAAAATTTACTTGTTTTTCGCAACAAATTGATGATTTAACGATTTTTTTCATCCTCTTTCTCCAAACAGAGAGAAAAAAGGCAAAACCGTCTTTTCGGCTCCCGACTTTTTGTTGGATCTTCGATCAGAGAGTGAGTACAATGGTCGGCCAGTCAGCCAGTTGTTTCCAGTTTCTCCTTCGGGACATCCTTGGGTTTCCAGGCTACGATGAAGCTAACAGTTGTGGATTTGATCTAATAGCTTTTTGCAAACCAATCAGTGAGTATCTTTTGCATTCGCATCGAGAGCTTGGTTACGGGAAGGTCTGTCTTTTCGGTAAAGAGCTTAAAGCTGCGGTATTGCCTATAAACACCGCTCTGCAGTGCCAACACCTCGTATTTGATTACCTTGAAGGACTCTAGGCAGTTGCCCCTATGAAGAGAGTTTTATACTTGAATTTTGTTTAACCCGATACTCTTGTATGCCGTTGATGTGATTAGTGTTTCCTCTATAGCTCTGCCGTATAAAATAAGCATTCCCTATAGAGTTAGGTAAAGTCGCTCTATAATTGAAGAGAGCGACTTTACTTACGATTTAATACTAACCTTCCTGATATATCCAGTAATCATTATCCTTTCTATTATCTTTGAAATATTGAATACGGTCAACGATGTCAATGCCTTCTTTGTTTTGTGGAATGATAAATCTGGCACGCTCTTTATTGTCCTTCAAAGAGTATGATACAAAAGCATTGTTTTCACATCTCAACAGCCCTTTTCTGTAAGAGAGCGCACGGATATCATATCGTTCTACAGAATTTGCTACTGCTTGTCCTTCAATGAGTGCTTGAAGCATACATTGGTAGGCATTAGATGATTCACGCTTTTCAGAGTGCAATGCCACAAGAGCGTATGGTTGTTCATCATACATAGTATATTTGCCATAACGCTCGGGGCGGAAGCATGGATACGCGATATAATAATATCGCCAATCGTATTGACTTTTAGTTTTGCATTCTGTTAGATACGCATCAATTTTTTCTTGTAAGTAAATGTCGTCTATTTCTATATCAATCTCAAGCAGAGAACGTAATGATTTTTTTGTCTTATTAAAATCTGGATTTTTGCCTGTCGGATGAAATAATGCATACCAAGCCTTATTGCCAATTTCATCCTGATTCCCAGAACCAAGTTGAATGCACCAATTATTTATCCTTTGGCTATAATCATACGTTGCTAACATTGCACAGTCAATAATATCGCGAGAGCATCTATCAAAGACATGGATGAATCGCTGATAAAGATGAGTATTCTCATACCCAACAAGATCTGTACGACCTTGAAGCAGATAGTGATCCTCCAACTGAAAAAGACCAGCAGAATGCTCGGGATGTTCTTTGGTAAACTGGAGCTTTTGACGCTCCTCTTCCATCTGAATTACATTGAAATTCTGTCTCACGTCATTGTCAATCATTATACTATCTGCAATTTCTCCAGAAAGAATAATATTTTCTACCTGACGAAGATTTGCGGGCATACGGTTTCCTGCATCACCATTAGGGGTATCGACAACTTCGTTTCTGGAATTTTTGAGCAGATTCACTACCACACGCAAGCGTCGACGGAAATCCATTTCTTTTATCTTATCATAGTTCATTAAATAGATAAGAAAGGAGTAGAGCATTATTAACCAATAGGTAGTATTTTTACGCAACGCGGCTCCGGTCAATACCCCTTTGAAAATATTGAGATCTGTAATTTGTTGAGATACGACAACTTTTTCGTGTTCATGATAATCTTTTGACAGGTAAGAGTTGAAAAAAATATCAATAGGGTTAAGTATTAATGAATTAGAACGTCGCGCTTTGTTTTGAATATTGACCATGCAATCAAAGGATTGTTCAAAAAACACTACATTTTTTGGTTGATTCTTATAAAGCCTTTCCAGTAAACTGAAATCATCTTCTAAATCAAATTCTGATGAAGAGCGATCTGACTTATAGACAAGAATAAGGGAAATCATACGGAAAAAGTTTAGAAAACCGCTATCGACGAGATTATACTCATCCCTATAAATCCAAAGTAAATCGGTCCATTCGCGGTCTATCTTAAGGCCAATGCGTTTAGCAGTAGCTTCATCGTCATTTTCAGAACGCATAACCTTTAAGAGTTCTGCCTTAAAATGCTCAAAGTCAGTGAGTGGTTTTCCACGGGAGTTCATCTTGATGTAAATGTCATCGGTTAACTTCATCTCCTCAATATCGCGGAAATAGAAATTAATTTTATCCAATTTGTTCCATAAGTCATTAATATCGGCAAAACGCTTTTGGATTTCATCAAGCATTGTGAGCATTCCTCTAACCGTAGGATCGTTGCTCCATTCCATTGGAAACCATCCCTCATTTTTAATTTCATCACTAAGATGTGTTTTCCATGTAGGTTCGTAGTTAACAAGCTTTATAAGAAAATCTCTCGCGCTATAACGTGTGTTGTATGAAAACCTCGCAAGTCGCTTATCGTTGATGCCCTCTTTTTTATCTGCATACCAATGAAGTAGCCAAAGAGTAGTTAGTCGTTGCTGTCCATCAAGAGGAATCAGCTGACCATTCTGAATATTACCATAAATGAAATCGAGGGTTAAACCATTGTTTATTAATCCAGCATGTATTGCTGATAGAAAACGTTCACGAGTCTTTACTGCATGTGCATCAGATCGGCCTTGTGCATAAGCACGTTGAATCCGTGGTATAGTGATTCCACTTATTCCGTAAGGATTGTTTTCAGAAATCAGATTCTTCAGTGTCGTAGTTTCCATTTGTCAAGTTGGGTATAGTGGTATCGTTATTATCCTGTTTGTAATAAGGTGAAATTTTCTCATTAAGGGCCTCGGCATAATCTCTTCGGTCTGTTTCTCCCCAAAAGAAAAGCGATGGACCCTCTTGAGTATAGTACTTGAAGAATACGTGTTTTGTACAAATTGGAATGTATCTTCCTTCTTTATCATAATTAATGACACGGTGTCTTTTAACATCAAAAACGGAGTTGCTAAGAGCCGCGTTTTGAGATACATCTAGTAGTGCCATATTTGCTAATCCATGCGAGTAGCTATTCTCCTTAACGACATCTTCCTTAGACGTGAATATGATAATTACTTCCTTCTGAATCTCATTAAAGCGTTCACGCACATTCCCTGGATCCTTATCGCTATGAAGTTGTTCAATCAATATCTCCATTTTCTCTATAAGTTCATTATTTACCTCAAAAATAGAACCTTCAGAAGATTTCAAAAGTGCAATATGACTTTCTAGCCATGTAAGAATATCTTTATTCTTTTTAAGGCTTTCGGCATTTTGAGCGTGGATATGCTCCAAACTCCATATAGAATCTTTATGTTTGTCAAATGGGAACCTTCGTTTACCATCGTCCATCAGACGTTCTGTTTCCACATTAAACAAAGTCAATACCTTTTGTAGTTTGTCTTTCCTTGTATCGTATGATAAGCTAAGTAACTCTTCTTTATCTTTAATGCTTATTGATTCTGAAATCATTTTGTCGAGCTCGCTAAGAAATATATCCTTAGCAAGAGGAGTGTTGCCATCATTTTGCCATACGGTATAAATTTTCCTTAGTGGAACTCCTATAGTAATCAGATAACCAATTTTATGGTAAAAGTCATGGTTCGTATACCATTCGCGTAGTGTAAGAAACACATGATAGATGCGACTCCATATCTCAAGAAGCGGATTTTCTGTGGTGGTTTCCGATAGAGACTTTATTTGTCGATCAAAGTAAAAGAATGTACGATACTTTTCACGATCATTCCCTGATTTGTCTACCATCAGATCAAGGATAAGATCTATACGAGTTGGCATTTGATCTCCATCAATATTGGACAAAAAGCCCCAAAATGATGGATTTTGTAGTTCTTGCTCAATCATGTCCCACTGGAGTGAGACTTCCTCCTGTCGTCCTGACATCTTGTCTCGCACACTGTCTTTAAGAAACAAGGCTTTGACAAGTTCCGAGCTTGTCAGTGGAATTTTTCCAATGTTTAGACGCTCAAATAGCTCAATACCATTCTCAGCAGAATCCACTTCGTACCAAATGACGTTTACTGATGATATGAAATATTCATTGAGTTTGGTCAGGTAAGCTGCCATTTCTCGACGCTCACCCTGTGTCTTTTCTGTAAAATATTGCTCTATATATTCGTATGCAGATGCGATAAAATAATAATCTATATTCAGCTCTCTAAGCGAAAGATCAATATTACCAAGAAAGTTTGCTGATTCTTTACGAGTTTCATACTCTAACTTAAAACTAGGTTCATATAGATCTCCCAGTTTTGCTTCCATATACTTGCAGATGAGGTATATGGTTGTAAGACGTTGCTGCCCGTCAATGAGCTCGAACCTCTCATTGCTTTTCTTTACAACAATTGGTTGTAAGCAATATGGCTTTCCCGCACTTTCATAAATGTCATCGAGAAGGAGTTTTATTTCCTCCGAGGTCCATCTATAACCCCGTTGATAATCGGGGAGGTAGAAAAGGCCCTTGATCTTCCCTACATTTTTTGTATCAAGAATAATGTTTGACATATTGTAGTATCTTAATATAATTTTTTATACAATGTAATATCGTATGCTGACTGATTTTCGATAGTTTGTATTTAAAAGGTGGAAACTTTACAAAATTACTTGTTTTTTCGCTAAGGACCGACGTTTTAATGTTTTTTATCGTTTCTCTTCGAACAGAGGGAGAAAGGGTGAAAACTGCCTTCTAGGGCTTCGATAGATCTTGTTCACAAAGATAGGGTATGTCGGAGTTCGTTTTGCCCAAAAGGGTAGTAAAATCGAGGATAGATTCACAGGTATTTTCTGGTTCCCATGCGAGTGTTATGTGTCCTATTCGGAGTTGTATTTTGTTCGATCTTTACACTCGGTTACTCTACGTTTTGCAGCCAAAAGAAAAATGATTGAAGTTATTTCATCATAGTGCAGCCATCTCTTCTCCCTTATTTTGACTTTACTTTATTGAACGTATATAGGAATACGGGGATAAAGTAAAGTTGGTTTTCATTTGAATAGTAAACTAATCTTGAATATATGTTGTAAGGTAATTTTTGTAGAATAGACATTTAATTCGTTTGGAAAAATGTCGTGTAATGGGGATGATTCGTTTGAAAAAGTGTAGAGCCTTTATACTGCTGTGTCTTCTAGTCTTGCGATTTTGTCTGCAATCTATCATTAAATAGATAAAAAGTAATATTTTTACATATTATATGATAAGTTGATTATGACAAAGAATACAATGGGGATTAAGTTGTCTCGAAAATTGGAGCAGAAGATGTCGGTTGTGGGAGAGCAGATAAAACTGGCTCGATAGCGGAGGAATTTGAGTGTGGCTCAGGTGGCGGAACGGGCACTTGTTCCCCGTTGACTGTGTTCCGAATAGAGAAAGGCGCACCGATGGTAGCAATCGGAATATACTTGCGAGTGCTGTATGTTCTGCAGCTTGATGATGATATTCTGTGGCTGGTCAAAGAAGATAAATTGGGAAAAGTTTTGCAGAATTTGAGTTTGAAGACAAGGGAACGTGCTTCGAAGAAAGAGTAAGCGATGAAGACGCTATATGTATATGCCGATTTTGATTGGATCGAAGAAACAGAACTCGTTGGTGAGTTAGGCTATGAATCTCTTCGTAGCTCGGATTGCTATTGTTTTACTCTCAATGATGGATGTTTTGAAAAAAACACGGAGATTTGTTTCTGAGCGATGATCTGAATAATTATCCGGGACAGCAATATACGCAACCGGAGAAAGATATATTTGGATGTTTCTCGGATGCTTTGCCGGGTCATTGGGTGGCGAACGTTGTTGCTGCGACGTGAGCAGATTGTAGCGATGGAGGAGAAGCGACCGGTACGAAGACTGTTTCCTTTCGACTATTTGATAGGTATCGATGACTTTTCCCGAATGGGGGCTTTCTATTGTAGAAATGATTTTCCGTTCGGTACGAAGCTCGGCTAAATCAAGGAATGCGGTTTTTCTTCCATAAGAGAGCCTTTGGGAACTATTTCGTAGGAATAGGCTTTCTCAAAGGCTTGGTGTCCGGCATCTGTCATAAGTCCTCGGTCTTCAAGATTGATACAACGTTCTTTGTTTAACTCAGTCCAATGACTTCCTTTGCGATGAGGTGAAAGCCGCTGTGCAAGGCATCCGTCTGGCAATTTCTTTAGAGTTGAATCAATCCACCCGAAGCACAATGCTTCTTCAACAACTTCAATGTATGGAATACATTCGTATGTGGGCTGTTTAGAGCGTGAAGTTACAACCCAACACGATTTCACCCGATTATGGTTGACCTTCAGCCATTCTCTCAACTCGATGCGGTCTGTGAAGTCTAGTAGATTGATAATTTCCATATTTGCCTCCAACTGATATGTTATTAATCCAACTGTTTTCTATAAACTGAGTCCAATGTATTTCCTTCTTTATCTTTCCATACCAACCAGCCGTTGTTGCTGCTACCAATACAGAAATCTGCGGCAGTACTGGGACTTGAAAAAGTTTTATCTGATGTCAATACCAATATTCCGTTCTCAGTAGAAGTGTAATCTTGAAGCATCTTTTCTCGTTTTTCTTTCCAGTTGAAAGACGGAACCATTGTTTTGGCAACAGTACTTCCTTTTAGGACTGTGAATCCATCGGAACTGTAGAAACCTTTTGCATTGCATCCTCTACCTTTGGTGTAGAATAGATGTTCTTCTTTGGGTTGTGATACTTCAAAAATATTGCAACCGATAAATGATGCCAAAAACTTCACATCTTCGAAAAATTCATTCATTGAGTCCTGTTGATGCTCCGGTAGGTTAGGGGCTTTAGGAATTTGTTTATTATCGCTTAAAACAAAAGCGTTTGCTTTCTTGGCTTCGGCTATAGCTTTATGTTCTAGGTATTGCACATCAACTTTAGTCATATCGGCGTCTTTCGATACAAATATGAGTGCTTTTTGCCAAAACGATTTTTTGCTATCGTGGTCTTTTACACGTTCTTTAAAGTTCTCCGTTTCACCTATATACGCCTGCGGCTTGGTTGATTCATCTTCCCCCAGCAATATATAGAATGCAGGTTTTTGTAACTTCTCTTGTGTATTCAAATAAGAGAGATTAGAACGTGGTACGACAAACATTTGGCAAATTTTGTTGCTAATGAATGCGTATTGAGTTCCTTTTGGGTCTCCATCAATGAGATATGTTGTTACTGTCTTTCCCATAAATATGTCTAAATTCAATTACTTTGAGGTATAACTCATTTAAGAACTGACTTTTCTTAATGCAAATATACACTATTATCGAATATAATTCCCTATATTTGTCTAATAAAATCATATCAAGTAATGAAACTGAATAGAATAAAGACTGTTTTATCCGAAAAAGGTATTTCTCAAACGTGGTTAGCTAAACAGCTAGATAAGAGTTTCAGTATGGTCAATGCCTATGCCTGTAATCGGATTCAGCCTAATTTGGAAACCTTGCAACGGATTGCGGAGATATTACAAGTTGATTTGAAGGATTTGATAACCGATAAAAAAGAAAGGTTGCAATAAATTATTTAATACGGTTAGGAGGTTCTGGTTCCTTTTGTAACCTGTTGCAGATGTGCCTATGAACTTC
>UMBR01055383.1_pt1 | contig 11249 bp, 9 predicted proteins | sample 1964011 | NCBI WGS metagenome assembly UMBR01 (sample SAMEA4835946, study PRJEB28245) | human gut metagenome | biome: gut microbiome; material: fecal sample | place: Denmark | collected 2008
ATGTTGATAGCTTTATTTATAAAAATATTAGTAGTAATTCTCTTATAACTACTATCCAAAATACTATTGATGGCTATTCTTTATATCCAAGTTCTAATAGCCCTAAATCCAATATTCCTGATGTTTTAAAGGATCTAACAGATACTGAATTAAGTCTTCTAACTGAGTATTGTAAAACATTAGATAGAGATGAAGTTGTAAAAAAACTTGGAATATCTGTAAGAACATTAAAATCACATATTTCATCTATTTATGAAAAAACTGGTTATAATAATTTAGCAAAACTTGCAATATATTGTGTGGGTAATGGTTTAATAGTTCCAAACCTTGAAACCCCGAATGAGTAAAAGAATAACTGCTATTTCAATGTTAGCAGTTATTTTTTATTGATATATTTACCGAAAACTCTGGAACTGTTGAAATATAGAACATTCCTCCTAGTTTTTTTACTTTTCTTCTCATATCTTTTATTCCCTGATTTTCTGTAATAAATTCATTTGGCTTTCTACCATCATTTGTTATTATCATATATGTTTCTTCTAGTGTTTCTTTTATATTCACAAATACTTTTGAACTCCCTGCGTGTCTTATTGCATTTGTGGTTGCCTCTCTTATTATTTCAAAGAACACTTTTGCAGTTTCTTTATTTTGTGGTAGTTTTCCATCTATAATAATGTCTGTTCCATTTTTCTTGTGTATTTTTATTAAATTTTCTAGGTTTGCATTTGTGTCATCTGTATCTTCAATATCTATGAACATTTTTTGTATCATAAATTTTATTTCTTCAAAATTTTCTTGGGTTATATTTTCTTTATTTAAATATTGTTGCAGTATGGAAAGATTTTGTCCTAATATATCGTGATATTTATTTTTTAGTTTTAGCAGATTCTTTTCCTTTTCTAATTCTTCTATATTGTCAATACTTAATAATATTTTTTTATTATTCTCTTTTAACTTTTTATTTTGCCCATTTAACTTTTGATGTAATTTATATTCTTCTGTTATATCAAATGTAATTATTTCATTATTATTTATCACAAATACATAATATTTATCTTCTACTTTTACACAATAATTTTTATCTAGCTGGTCTATACTTTGTTTTATTATATTTGTTATATAGTCTTTCTTTATGTTTAATTTGTCTAGTATTTCATACATTTTATTATTTATTAATTTTGCTCTCTTGCCTTTTAATACTAAAATTCCAAACTCACATTCATCTATAACTTTTTTTATTGAGAAATCTGTAATAGTTTCTTTTTTGTAATATCTAAAATACATATATATAAGTGAAATAATTTCGTATATTATGCCTAGCAATGCAATTATAAATAATCTATTTCTTGATATGCTTTCTTGCATAAACAATGCTATAAGTATTGTTGTAGAAACAATATATTCTAGTGCATAATCTGTTATATTTTTATTTATTATTCCTTTTTTTAATATGATTTTTAGAATCTGCCATACTAACAAAAGACACAGTATTCCTATAATTGCTACCATAATACTAATTTTCTCCTCTTAAAATTTTCAATTTTATAGTTGTTCCATCTTCATCTATTATTTGCTCAATTTTCAATAATTTTTCTAATTGTAATTTTTCTATTTCTTTTTTGAAGTTCTTATGTTTGCCATCAAATAAATATTTTATTTCTGTATATGAATTGTTTACTTGTATATATAGAATAAAATTAGTTTCTCTAAATTTCATTATTGTTTCAAATATGATCTCATAAATATTGGCTGTTTCTCCACTACTTATCTCAAAATTATTTGTTTTCAAAACTCCATTTATTCCTAGTGCTTGTGCTTCTATTAACATTTCATTTATGATTATTTCTAGTCTTTTGTTATCATATTTTTCTTTGTTATAGCTTGATATTACTAAACTACTCATTCTTTTACAATAATTTAGTAGTAGTTTTATATCTTGCATTTTATCTATGTCTGTTATCTTCATTTCTTTTATTAGTTCATTTATTAAGTTTCTTTTCTGCTCTATTTTTTCATCTAGTAGCTCTATAATTTCGCTTTTTAATTTTGTTTCATATATTTCTGTTGCAATCTTTCTTTGTTTTTGTAATATTGTTTCTTGTTCTATAAGCTCTTGTTGTATTAATTTCAATTCTTTTTCATACTCGTTTATTTTACTAAAATCTTTTTCTTCTATTGAATAGCCACCACTTATAGCCTTAACATTTTTTACAATGTTGTTATCTTTATATGTATTTTTTACCTTATTATCTTTTATATCATTTATTATATTTTCTTTTAGATTTATGGAATGATTTGTTGCAATTCTAGTTTTTCCATTTTGTGATATGATTTCTAATGGCAAATTTGAATTTTTAAATATTTTCTTATATCTAAAATTATTTGGTATCAAATTAAAGTCAAGCATCATTTCTAATCCTACACAAAATAATGTTCCTATTATTACTGACATATTCGTTTTTCTTATTACTGGAACATTTTTTATATATAAAATTGTATATACTACACCAATTAAAATAATTATTGATATTGAGATTATGTTTTTGTACCCTTTATTTTTGCTTGATTTTATTAGATATATTATTGCTACTACTATTAAACATAAAATCCAAGCAACTATTATAAAATACCCTATATTATGATTATAATCATTTATATTGCTTTTTATTTTGAACACAATATTATGTAGGCTATTTGTAATTACTAATAAGAATAGTATTGTTGATATAATTATTGTGGCAATTCTTCTTTTTTTATTCTTACTGTTTATTAAATAACTACTACAATTATAATAAAATGTTGGAATCAGCAATAGTGGTATGTAATACAAATACCACAGTATTTCTGTTGCATACCCTGTTGTATATGTTTTAAGCATTCTTACTACCATCCAAAATCCTAATAGCACACCTATTGATAATACATATTTTTTTAGTGTTTTATCAAATATTCTTATATATAATAGTGTTATCCATATTGTATATATTGCCAATGCTAATACCGTTTGTTGAGTCTGTGTCATATTTACCCCTTTTTATTATTAATCTTGCTATAAATTTTATTTGTCTATAATATAATAAAATAATAGCAGATTTTCTGTTTTTTTTCAACATATAGCAAAATACTAGCCATTCATAGCTAGTATTTTATAATTTTCATTTGCATTAGTTGTTATTCTCTTACTATTTTATTAATATATAAATAAATATCAAATAAATTATGTTGTTTATTTTCTTGCTTTTTTTCTATTTACTAATGTTAGTGTTCCGATAGTTGCTATAGAAGCTACAAATAGCATTATACTTGTTGTAATATTATCTCCTGTTTTTGGATTGTTTGTTTCATTTTTTGTTTGTTCTGTTTTTCCTTCAACATTTGTTGCAATAATTCCATATTGACTTAAATGTGATGTTTCAAATATTATATATCCATCTTCTACTGTTGCTGGTATTGTTTCTTTTATTTCATCATTTGAAATATATACTACTTCATATTTGTTAAATCCTTTTAAGTCTTCTGGTAATGCAATTCTTATTTTCATTTTAGTATTGCTAATTTTAACAACTTCACCATTTTCTAATACATTTATATCTACTACATATTTAACATTTTTATCTGTTAATTCTTTTTTTACTTCTACAGGTTTAATGTCTAATTTAAGGTTTTTGCTAACTTCATTTGCAAATTCAATTTTTGCTTTTGTTTCTCCTGTACTTTGAATTTCCTTTACAGTTTCTTTAACAGGTTGTTCAGGTTCTCCTGAAGTTTTAGTCCAAGAAGCATATAATGTTACATTTTTATATCTCTCATATCCGTTTTCTTCTTTTATTAAAGTATCTTTGTCAAATTCTTTATCTGTTTTCTCATCCTTATCCCAGAATCTCCAGAAAACATATTTATAAATTTCTCCACTACCATCTTTTTTTGTATTCCAACCATTAAAGGTATATCCCTCTCGCACAGGCATATATGGTAGAAGTGACATAGTTGTTCCTGAATTGCTACCACCTATATAGTCATAACTGTTAGATTCTTTGTCATTTATTTTACCACCATTAGCATTTAAAATCAATACAATTCCGTCACCTTTAAAAGTATCTTGAGTATATGTAGCAGTTAATGTTATGCAATCACGGTTAGCAAAATAACTAGAATCAATAGAAGTTACAAATTTTCCATCTAACTCCCATCCTTTAAATGTAAATCCTTCTCTTACAGGGGTATATTTTGTTAAATCTACTGTTTTAAATTCAGTACTTTTACTTGTTATGTTTACAATGCTTTGTCCATTTACTTTACCTGCAAAAGCATCAAGTGTTAGATAATATGTGCCTGTTCCTTGTAATACTTTATCAGAAAAATTTGCATAAAGAGTTAATCCATTCGTATATTCGCCTTCTGTTAACTCACCGCTCCAGCAAAAATCAGTTATTGCTATTTCTTCGTTAGCTTTTTCACCTATAAAGCTTCCCCAATATGCAAATTCTGTTCTACCATTGAATGGTACAATCCCTTTTGTTAGTTCAGATAATTTAACTGTTGTTTCTCCTTCTGCAACATTAAATTTTATAACCTTATTGCTTTCACCATCAATATTAGCATCTGTTTCATTACTGCACTCTAGTATTAATGTATATTTTCCATCATTACTAATTGTTACTGCATTTACTCTGTTTGAAAAACTAAACAGACATATGCTAGCTAAAATAATTGCTAAAAAAATTAAACTTTTTTTAATTTTCATTTTTTTCCCTCCTATTATTTTCTTAATTTTTTTCTTTTTGTATTAACTATTGCTAATGTAATTATTCCTAATATAGCAATTGCAAACAATACAGCATATACTATAACATTATCTCCTGTTTTTGGATTTGTATTTGTAATTGTATTGTCTTTTTTAACATCATTGTTTGGTAAATTGTTATTTTCTTGGTTTTCTTCATTCTTTGTATTTTCATTATCTTCTATATTTGTGCCTTGTTGTTTTTCTTTTATTGTGAATTTTGTTATAGCTTCTCCATTATCTGAAAAAGCAACCTTTAATGTATGTTCTCCAACAGATAATGTTTTTAAGTATTCATCTTTTAAAGTAATAACTGTACTTCCTGATTTTGAGTCATAATTTGTAGAATCTACTAATTTATTGTCTACATATACTTTGTTTGTAAATAGGCTATAGTCTGCATCTATTCTAAATGTTGCATTTTTTGATTCATCAATTGTATATGTTTGATTTGCTCCTTCAGTAAACTTATATTCTTTAGGACTAACTTCTTCTTTTACATATTGGAATGTAAATTCATAAGTACATCTAGTATAATAATCAGTTCTTGTTTCATTTATGATGCCACCATCAGTGCCATCATAATTCAATGCCGAACCTGTATATTTAGTATGAAATCCTTTAAAAACTTCACTTTTTTTAGTTCCAACATTTACTGCAGTTAATATTGCTTTATTTTCTGATTTATTTCCTACTATCTTTATAACAGCTTCACTTTCATTGTCTGTTGCTAATAGACCTTCATTGTCTCTTTTGTAATATAGTGTTTTATCTAAATCTGCAAATGATTTTAACCCATTTGTAAGTTCATCATCTTTAGAAAAATCAATCACATATTCTTGCCCACCAGTTAAATCAATTACACCTTTTGATGATATATCATTATAAACATTTTTAACTGTTGTGTTAACGACAGTTCTTGTTCTTACAAGTTTAACATCTAATGTTCCACTAAATTTACTTGATTCTAATTTAAATATAACTTTAGAATTAAGTGTTGTTGTAGCATAATACCAATCATTAATATTTAATTTTACTGGTGCAGGTCCTACCACACTTCCAGTATCTTCTGCTGGGATTTCTTGTATTACAAATTCATAATCTGCTTCGTTTAAATCAATTACCATATTATTTGAAATATTAACAACTAAATCCTCGCCCTTGAATAATTGTAATTTTGCTTTCTTGCTATATTCTACATAACCATCGTGAATAATCCCACCTTCAAAATTTAATGTTACTTCATTTTTGCTTTCTGCATATACTTTGTTTATAGCTGTTTGGAATAGTATGCTAACCAATAAACAAATCATCAATAAAATTGATAGGATTTTAACTTTTCTCATTCTTTTACTCCTTCCTCCAATATTTTCATTTCTATTTTACCATATTACAGTTCTATATTTTTGATTTTTGCCAAAGTTTCAATGACCATTTGGCAATTGTTTTTTATATGCTTTTATGATATAGTATAATAAATTTGAATTATTGATATGGAGGTTTTCTTATGACTTTTAGTGAACAATTAAATAAATATATAAAACAAATTGAGTGTTCTTCTAAAGACCTTGTAATTTCTTCTGGATTAACATCTTCTGTTATTAGTCGTTATCGCAGAGGAGATAGAACTCCAAGTTTAAAGAGTAAACAATTAGAACAACTTACAGATGGTTTATATAAGCTTTCTTTAACAAGAGAAATGAATATAACTAAAGAAGAAATTTATACTGCTTTATCTGATACTTTAAATGATATTTCTATTGACTTTGAACAGTTAAGTAAAAATTTTAATGAACTTGTTACAACTTTAAATATTAATGTTGCTGAATTATCTCGCTTAAGTAGTTATGATGCCTCATTTCTTTCCAGAATTCGTACTGGTAATGGTAATCCATCACATCCTAAAGATTTTGCTACGGCTGTATGTAATTTTATTATGAAAAAGTATACATCTGATGATGATAAAAAAGCAGTTGCACTTCTTATAAATTCTACTTTAGAAGAGTTAGAAAATAATCTTAACTATTTTAATAAGCTATTTAATTGGTTTACTACTAATTCTACTCCCTCTCATAACTATATAGATGATTTTTTAAACAATTTGGATAACTTTGACTTAAATGAATATATTAAAGCTATACATTTTGATGAAATGAAAGTACCTACTATTCCATTTTATAAAGCAACTTCTAAAACATATTATGGTATAGAAGAAATGAAAAAAGGAGAACTAGACTTTTTTAAAGCAACCGTTCTTTCAAAAAATAATGAACCTGTTTTTATGTGTAGTGATATGCCTATGGAAGATATGGCACAAGATGTTGAATTCGGTAAGAAATGGATGTATGCTATTGCTATAATGCTAAAAAAGGGATTACATCTAAATATTATTCATAATGTTGATAGACCATTTAATGAGATGATGTTAGGTTTAGAAAGTTGGTTGCCAATTTATATGACTGGACAGGTTTCTCCATACTTTTTAAAAGGATTGCAAAATAATATATATTGTCATTTTAATTACGTTTCTGGTGTTGCTGCTTTATATGGAGAATGTATAAATGGTTATCATGATAAAGGTAAATATACTTTAACAACAAATAAAAATGATATTTCTTACTATAAAACAAAGGCACAATGTTTGTTAGGCAAAGCTACATCTCTTATGGATATTTATAAAGCAGATTCACAAAATTCTTTTAATGCCTTTTTATCATCAAGTATAAAAATCAAAGCAAGTCGCAGAAGGATTTTGTTTTCTTTACCAATACATACTATTTCAAACAATTTACTTTTTAAGATTTTAAAGCATAACAATGTTTCTGCTGAAAATATAAAAGCAATTCAAGAATCTGTAAAATTTCAGAAAGAAATATTTAAGAATACAATAGAACAAAATGTAATTGAAGATGAAATATCAATTCTTTCAAAAGAAGAATTTGGAAAGGTAAAACCATTTCTTTTCCTTGCAGATATTTTTTATGATAAAAAAATTTATTATACATATGAAGATTATCTGGAACATATCAATTTGACTAAAAAATATGAAAAAGAGAATAAAAATTATAAGTTAAGTATAAACAATAATAATACATTTAAGAACATACAAATTTTAGTTTGCGAAAAAAACTGGGTCATGATTTCAAAAGCAAATAGTCCTTCTATTCATTTTGTAATTCATCATCCCAAACTACGAAATGCAATTGAAAATTTTATTCCCCCTGTTGTTGAGTAGAATACATTGATTTAATAAAGAACTACTTCGTTCAAAAAGTAGTTCTTTATTTTTAACTAAATGTCTTTTTATATATATTTTTTTTCTTTTAACCATTCTATTGTATCTTTAATTGTATCTTTCATATCTCTATTTTTATACTCCAATTCTTTTTTTGCCTTTTCATTGCTAAAATTAGAATTGGAAGATAATGTATATAGAGAATATTTTGTAAATAATGGGGTTTGTTTTTTTATATTATAATATAGTTCACAAATTGGTGCTACTAATTCTGCCAAACATAGTGGTAACACTATCTTAATTCTTTTTTTATCCTCTAAATCACAAACAAAATCAGTCAATTCTTTTATTGTAATATATTTATTAGATAAAATATAACATTCTCCTCTATTATTTTTATCACAAGCACTAATTATACCATCTGCTACATCTCTAACATCTACAAAATTATACCCTCCTTTTACACAAGCAAAGAGTTTTCCTGTCGCAACTTCTTTTATTAATTGTGTTAAGTGGCTATTCCCATAATCATTTGGTCCAATAATTCCAGAAGGATGAATAATACAAGCATTTAGATTCTTATTTTTTATTGCATCAATAACATATTTTGCTGCCTCTGCCTTTGTTTTTGCATATAATCCTACTACTTTCCCAGAATCAAAGTTAGTAATCTCTGTTATTTTTTCGTTATTAGGCTTTTCGGTAATTGAATGTACACTACTTACATAAATAAGTTTTGCATCTATTTCTAAAACTTTATTTACAATGTTTTTTGTTCCATTAACATTAACATCATATACAATTGGGTTATATTTAGATTTTATATACACAACTCCTGCACAATGTATTACATAAACTTCTTTTCCATCAGTATTTTCAAAAATTGATGATAAACTTTCCTTTTTAGTAACATCTCCATAATAAATTTTACAATTCAAGTTATCCAATGCCTTTATAGAATCATTAGGTAATACAAGTGCTCTTATTTCATTTTCAATATTTTGTTCTAATTTTCTTATTATATTATTTCCTAGAAAACCATTTGCACCAGTTATTATATATAATTTTTTCATATCACACCTCTTAACTCTTTTACTAATGTTTCATCAACATTTTTATCTATAATAATAGTATTCCAATGTTCTTTGTTCATATATTTCTTCTTCCAAAGATATTATATCATATTTTTATATAATAAAAAAAGAGTAGTTTAACCTCTAAAAAAAGTTAATACCCTTATTTATAAAGCGACCTCTTTATGGGCATATTCTTCAGTACCTACATCATTTAATATTGCTTTTGCATTTTGATCTGGCATTGCAAATCTTTGTGATAAATATCTAAGAGATGCTCCCAATTCGCCGTCTGGGCCTCCATATTGGCTTATTATATTTTTTGCTAGTTTTGGATTAGGGCATTTTATATTTATAGGATATTGTAATACTTTATTATAGGTCCACATTAAAAACTCCCCCTTTCCCAAGGCCATGGTTCCTCTAACCATCTCCATTTATTACATGGAAATGCAATTGTAAGTGGTCCATATACTTTTTGATATTTATCTGATAATTCTCTTAATTCATTAGCATATTCTTTATGAAGTGCCAATGCTCTTTTGTCATCTGCATGTGTGTCTAAATATTCTGCAAGTTCAACAACTGCAAATCCTAAGCAACGTATTTTTTGTAACATATCTGCCCTTGTCATTTCTTCCTCTGCACAAAATTCTTCTGGCATAATATTAGTAAAATTAAAAGAATATGTTGAAACACTTGGAGTAGGATTTTTTTGGCAACAACTATTATTTGCATTGTTGCAGTTACAATTCCTGTTTTCATTTTCTTCTAGTAACATTTATTACACCCCTCTCCAACCGTATTCATAGCTTTTATAAAAGCATTTTCTTCTATAGATTGACATGGTACATATGGGCTAACTAACTCTGGAAATATTGTTCCCATTTTTAATCCAACACAAGGAGTAAATGTTTTGTTCATTGTCTGAATTGGAACATAGCTTTGACCAAACATTGGATTAGTTGGAAAAACGTTTTCACTTTCTTCAAATCCACAATCGCAAGAAGAATTTTTATTATTCTCGTTGTAATAATCTGCTACTACACCACAATTATTACATGCATCTTGTAGCATATTATTGTCAAAGCTTTTTTGACAACAACACCTTCTATATTTGCAATTATACATTTTAATTATCATTCCTTTCCTAAGGTATTGATTCAGATTAAAAAATTTTTAACCCTATCTTTCCTTATTTGTTTGTATAATACATAATATGACAAAATATTTAAGAAGGTGCTGTATATTTTCATTTTATATATAACATTATTTTTCTATATAGCCACTGGTTTTTTCTGTATACATGTTATCTGTTATTGATTTATATCTTTCGCCATCATATTCATCGGTAAAACCATTATATGCTTTGTATATGTCATTAGTTTCTGTGTCATAAACTCTTTCATATCCAAGTATTGCATCACTTTGTTTTTGACTCATAATATCATATGATTTACTTCTATTTTCCCAAGCACTCATATAAGAATCAAAAGCTCTTTGTATTGATGCATTTAGTGCAAGCGCTTGTTTAGTTTGAGCATTTCCATTATCTATTGTTTGTTTTACATAACTATCACTAAATTTTATTGAATTAATAGATTCTAGTAATATTTCTTTATAATCTATAAACTTATCTTTTTCTGATGTTATTGCCATTATGTCATAAACCATATAGTATGAAGTATCTACACCGCCAAGATTATTGCCAAAATTAACAATTGATGCCATAAATAAGCCCTCGCCTTGCTTTGAATTATCACCTGTAAAAGTTCCTCTTAACACTTTGCTATCTAATGCAACACTTTTCATACTCGCTGTTGATTCAAACTCTTCCTGTTTAGTAAAATTTGAAAATTTAGGAAACTTTATTGTAGAAAAGGATGGTTCTATTGCACTTGCATATGCTGCTATCTCGTCAAATTTTTTATAAAACTCTTCTGTTGTAGGATTTGCTAAAACCACGGCATCTGCAAACAACTTGTATTGTGAATTATTGCCACTCATGTTGTAGTAATTCTGCCAAGATCTTTTTCCTGCTTCTGTTTTTAATAATGGTTGCATCTTTAACATTAAATATATTTGATTGTTTGTATTTTGAGGGTCATATACCCTAATTGTATAAAATATATCTATTCCCCCTGTTTCAACTGTCCAT
>UMBR01047661.1_pt1 | contig 11020 bp, 10 predicted proteins | sample 1964011 | NCBI WGS metagenome assembly UMBR01 (sample SAMEA4835946, study PRJEB28245) | human gut metagenome | biome: gut microbiome; material: fecal sample | place: Denmark | collected 2008
CGCGGCAGCTCAGTTTGAAAATGCGAAAGCAGAGGATATAAAGAAGGAGCTTGTTGAGCTCCTGAATGAGATGTATAAGGAAGGAGATATTTAGGATATGAAGGTCATATTATTACAGGATGTTAAAAGCCTTGGAAAGAAAGGCGCAATGGTAGAGGTAAATGAGGGTTACGCAAGAAATTTCATCATTCCTAAGAAGCTCGGCATGGAGGCAACTCCAAAGAATATGAATGATTTCAAGCTCCGCAAGGCTCATGAGGAGAAGGTGGCAGCAGAGAATCTTGCTGATGCCAAGGCACTTGCGGCAGAGCTTGAGAAGGCTTCAGTAACTGTTAAGATCAAGGTTGGAGAGGGCGGAAGAACATTTGGCTCAGTATCCACAAAGGAGATCTCAGATGCCATCAAGAGCCAGCTCGGCAAGGATATAGACAAGAAGAAGATCGTTATGAAGGACTCTATCAAGGCGTTAGGAAGCTTTTCAGTGAAGGTCAAGCTTCACCCTGAGGTTCAGGCAGAGCTTGCTGTAAAGGTCGAGGAAGCATAAGGAGTATAGATAAAACATGGAAGATGCATTTGCAAGAAAAAAGCTTCCCTACAATCTGGATGCCGAGAAGTCTGTTATTGGTTCCATGCTCATGGACAGAGACGCCATAGTGGAGGCGTCCGATATGCTGACCAAGGAGGATTTCTACTACGGTCAGTACGGAATATTGTTCGAGAATATGGTAGAGCTGTTCAAGGAGGGTAAGGCGGTCGATCTGGTAACCCTGAAGAACAAGCTTGAGGAGAACAATGTACCTGATGAGGTCATAAGCACCAAATCCATAGCGGAGATATTGGAGACGGTTCCGACATCGGTGAATGCCAAGCATTACGCAGAGATCGTGGCGGACAAATCCATACTCAGGAAGATGATAAAGCTGTGCGAGGAAGTGGAGAAGGACTGTTATCTGGATTCTGAGGGAGTTGAACAGCTTCTTGAACAGGCCGAGAGCGGTGTGTTCAATCTGATAAAGGAGAGGAACGGCTCCAGCAAATTTGTGGGGATCGACAGGATCGTCATGAACGTTATCGAGCAGATAGAGGAGGCTTCCAGAAAGAACACAAGAGTAACAGGTATCCCTACGGGATTCATAGATCTGGACAATATGCTCACCGGTCTCCATGGATCGGAGTTTATACTGGTGGCTGCTAGACCTGCCATGGGTAAGACGGCATTTGTTCTTAATATTGCCCACCATGTTGCCGTGCGCAAGGGAATTGCCACTGCGATATTCAACCTGGAGATGAGCAAGGAGCAGCTTGTAACGCGTATGATAGCCATGGATTCCCTAGTTGATTCCCAGAAGGTACAGACGGGACAATTGGCTGAGGACGACTGGGATCAGGTGCTTGCCAGTGCGGAGAGTATAGCTGCCGCACCGCTGTACATAGAGGATAGTTCAGCACTCACCATATCTGAGCTGAGATCAAAATGCAGACAGCTCAAGAGCAAGAACAATCTTGGACTCATCATCATCGACTACCTGCAGCTTATGAGCACGACGGGACGAGTTGAGTCGCGACAGCAGTTCGTATCTGATATGTCGAGATCGTTAAAGATGCTTGCCAGGGAGCTGGATGTGCCTATCATAGCGCTGTCACAGCTTAACCGAGAGGTTGATAAGAGACCGGATCACAAGCCTGTGCTTGCGGATCTCCGAGAGTCGGGATCTATCGAGCAGGATGCCGATGTGGTTATGTTCATATACAGAGATGATTATTACAATCCTGATACCGACAAGAAGGGTATCTCGGAGATAATCATAGCTAAACAGAGAAAAGGTGCCACCGGATCTGTGGATCTGGTATGGCTGCAGGAATACACGAAGTTTGCCAACAAAGAGCACTAAATATATTATGTTTTATAAGGAGAATTGAAAATGGTAGTTGAACCAAGAGTTAAAGATTTTATTTGTACAACAGCTCACCCGGTGGGATGCGCACAGAATGTAAAGAATCAGATCGAGTATGTCAAGTCAAAGGGAGCAGTTAAGAGCGATAACGCACCTAAGAAGGTTCTGGTGATCGGAGCGTCAACAGGATACGGACTTGCATCACGTATCGCAGTTGCATTTGGCTATGGCGCAGATACCCTCGGCGTTATGTTTGAGAAGGAGTCAAATGGACGCCGTACAGCAACCGCTGGCTTCTACAACAACAGAGCATTTGAGGAGGAGGCTCACAAGGCCGGACTCTATGCAAAGTCCATCAATGGCGACGCGTTCTCAGTCGAGATCAAGGAGCAGGTCATCGAGACCATCAAGGCAGACATGGGCAAGATTGATATGATCGTATACAGTCTGGCAGCGCCTAGAAGAACAACTCCGGATGGAACAAAGTACACATCTGTACTCAAGACAGTAGGTGAGGAGTACACCAACAAGACACTTGTACTCAAGGACAACACCATCACAGATGCACATATAACAGCGGCAAATGATGACGAGATCAATGCCACCATCAAGGTAATGGGCGGTGAGGACTGGATCGACTGGATGCAGGCACTCTCAGATGCCGGAGTTCTGGCAGATAACGTGATCACAGTTGCATACTCATACATAGGACCAAAGATCACATTCCCTATCTACGCTGAGGGATCGATCGGACAGGCAAAGAAGGATCTGTACAAGTCAGCAGACATTATAAATGAAAAGTTCCCTAACATAAAGGCGAAGATAGCTATCAACAAGGCTCTTGTCACACAGTCAAGTGCAGCTATCCCTATCGTACCTCTGTATATCACACTTCTCTACAAAGTTATGAAAGAGAAGGGACTCCACGAGGGATGCATAGAGCAGATGCAGAGACTGTTCATGGATAAGATCCTGGATGACACCCAGGTGGACGACAACGGATTCATCCGTATGGACGACTGGGAGATGAGAGATGATGTTCAGGAAGTTGTTGCTGAGCACTGGGATACAGTCAACAATGACAATGTCAAGGATATAGCAGACATCGATGGATACTGGGAGGATTTCTACAACATGTTCGGTTTCAAGATCGACGGTGTGGATTACTCAGCAGATGTTGATATCATGTAATATTCATGGGTAGTTTCAATATATAAATACTACAAATGCCCCACAGATTCATAGAATTTGCGGGGCATTTCGGTAAGCGCTTTTTTGGTGTGCCTGACCCATTATTTTCGCAAGGAGGAAGACGGTATATGTACAAATATTTATTATTTGATCTTGATGGAACCATCACCAAGTCTGAGGAAGGAATATTCAACTGTATAAAATACGCTCTTGACTGGGCTGGAATTCTATATCCTGAATACAGAGTATTCAGAAGCTTTATAGGACCATCACTTTATGATTCTTTCGTGAGGGAATTCGGCATGGACGACGCAAAAGCGAAAGAGATGGTTGCGAAGTACAGAGAGAGATACAACGTGGTAGGTCTCTTCGAGGCTGAGGTGTACGACGGAGTGGCAGACACCCTGCGTGCCCTTAAGGAGAAGGGCTGCATACTCTCAGTTGCAACCAGCAAGCCGACAGAGCCGACACTCCGTATCCTTGAGAAGTTCGGTGTGGGAAAATATTTTGACGTTGTAGTTGGAAGTAATCCCGACGGAACAGGATCAGACAAGAAGCACATCATATCCCAGGTCCTTGAAAGCCTCAAGAAAGATCACGGACTGACAGAAGATATGATAAAATCAAACCAGGTTGTGATGATAGGCGACAGACGCTACGACATAGAAGGTGGCAAAGCCTGCGGCCTCCAGACCATAGGAGTCCTCTACGGCTACGGCAGCAGAGAAGAATTCGAAGCAGTCGGTGCCGACAACATAGTAGAAAGCCCAGAGGAAATCCTGAAATTGTAGATTTCAGAGCAATCTGAAGAAAAAAGATGGCGGCATGTTTTGAGAAAAGATTACGCTTAATTTGAGAAAATCAGTATGTATAATAAAAATTCTTATCGAAATATGTCAGGAGAATGATCTGAAAAGTATATATCCAACAAGATCAGGATGACATACTCTCCAGGGATATAAAAATTGGGTCTCTATATATGTAATCGGTAGCGAAGACGCCTGAACTTTGCTGCTTATTGCTAAGGCGGAGCTCGCAACGCTCTTATAGCGAGCGGGAGCCGCGTGCAGATATAAGCAAAGCAAAGTGAGGTAAGTCGAGCGTGATTACATATATAGAGACCCAATTTCTGTCCCTGGAGAGTATATGTCATCCGTCCGTTCGTCATATCATCTCCTGACATTTGAGATATACCCGAAGAACGCTCCGATGATCCCCCCGATAATGTGGGTGAGATTCGACACATTGTCCTTCACAAACACTCCGTCAGCCACCTGTCCGCCGATATAAAGCACTGCAACAAGTATGAAGGTGAGCGGTATGGAGCCGTCCTTTATACATGCAAAAGAAGACAGAAGAATGTATGCGAATACCACTCCGCTGGCGCCGAGCAATGCTGTACCAGGGAAGAATATAAAATGCACGATTCCTGTCACCAGTGCGGTGGTGATGGTTACGATGAGCAGATCCTTTGAGCCGTATTTTTCCTCAAGTAGTGGGCCGATCACAAGCAGCAGCGTCATGTTGTTGATAAGGTGACTCCAGCTTGCGTGACCAAACACATGGGCAAACATGCGGATGTAGGTTAAAGGATCGGTGAGAGGGGCTCTGTATACTTCAAATAGAAGAAAGTTACTTTTGCCGCCTGTGAGGATATTCAGGAGATAAGCTCCCAGACAAATGAGTGCAAATGTAAGTACCACAGGTGAGTTAAAGGATATTCTTAATATGGTTTTGGATTTTGTCTTTGACATGGATCGGTTCCCCTCTTATTCATATAGTATAGAAAAATATTACCAGCGGTCATCCGCTGGTAATATTTTTTTAAGCGTCATAATCTGGCATATCGTTAAAGTACATCTTGTAGAAGTTGGTACTCTGTTCGAGAACCCTCATGGTTGATGGAAGCGGTACGGCGATGAGGTCGTTGAACTCATACTCTCCGGCTGCTGAATCAATCACATGTCCCATCTGAGTCTCATTATGTGTGTAATCGGCGTTGAAACCGCCGTATTTATTGCCACGGGCATCAAGACGTATCCACTTCTTGAGATCTGGGTGATATACCGCATTAAGTGCATGCATAGCCATAAGTCCGCCCTTGTGCTTGATACGGATATAGCAGAATCCTGTATATAAGTTGTTGGCACGAAGCAGTGCTGCCAGCAAATTGGCCTTTGAATAGCTGATGCCCGTGCTGGCTTCCAGTACATCGGAAGCGCTGATAGTTATTACTGAAAAGTTGCTGTCATATGTGTGAGAAATCCTATCCCGGACAAAATAGTAACATGCCTGTATGATCTCATCACTGCTCTTGCAATCTGCAGCAAGTTCCTTTGCCTTTGCAGCGACGATAGGATTGTCATAATTTACATACTTGTCGTATTGCAAATATGCTGAATCCTTATTTCTCTGAATTAGTTGCATTGTGTCATCTCTCCTTTATTACTTGGAATATGTAGAACTTCAGATAATAAGATTCATCTGCAGCCCATAATATTGGGTGATCAGGAGCCTGTGTGCGGAACTCTACCTGGCGAAGTCTTACATGTGAATTCATGGCGGCCTGTTTTATGGTCTTGGTAAATAACTCGAAATCCATAAAATGTGAACATGAACAAGTTGCAAGAAATCCACCATCCCTTACGAGTTTCATAGCACGCAGATTAATCTCGCGATAGCCTTTGACTGCGTTCTTTATTGAATTTCTTGATTTTGTGAATGCCGGCGGGTCAAGTATGACAACGTCAAACTGTTCGCCTTTTGATTCCAGTTCAGGAAGAAGATCAAATACATCTCTGCACTCAAAAGAGACAGTGCTCTCCAATCCGTTGAGCGCTGCATTTTCTCTGGCCTGGGCAATAGCAAGTTCTGAAGCGTCTACTCCCAAAACGCTGGAAGCACCGGCTATGCCTGCGTTTAGAGCAAAGGAGCCTGTGTGTGTAAAGCAATCAAGAACCTTTGCATCTTTACATATTCTCTGAATAGCAAGACGATTATACTTCTGATCCAGAAAGAATCCGGTCTTCTGACCGTCTTTCACATCAACAATATATCGAACGCCATTTTCATTTATATGAACCTTTGTGTTAAATTCGTCACCAATAAACCCTTTATAGGTATCCATCCCCTCGTGTTTTCTGACTTTTGCATCGCTTCGTTCATAAACACCCTCGATTATTATACCATCATTTTTAAGTATATTTTTTAAAATATTTATTAACAAATTTTTAACTTTGTCGATGCCGAGTGCCAGTGATTCGACAACAAGCACGTTTTCAAACTTGTCAATGACGATTCCCGGCAGAAAATCAGCCTCGCCAAATACGACACGGCAGCTACTGGTGTCGACGGTTTTCTTGCGGTAATCCCATGCATCCTGAAGTCTCTTTGTGAAGAATGCCTCGTCGATCTCGGTGTCCACATGTCTTGTGAGCATGCGGATGAGGATCTTGGAGTTGGTATTTATGAATCCTTTGCCGAGTGGATAACCGTCGAAGTCCTTTACTATGACGATGTCGCCGTTCTCAAAGCTGCCGACTATGGTGTCGACCTCATTGTCAAATATCCATGCTCCGCCGGACTTCAGAAGTCGTCCCTCTCCCTTTTTTAATGTAACAATAGCTCCCATAATATATGTATCCTTTCTCTGTACTGCCGTTGGCAGACATTTTTCGTTGTCTGTTTTTGAATTTTGCGGATTTATTTTACCATATGTAGACAAATAATCCAAGATGGGGCAGCTTAACACATTTGTAACAAAAAACTTGTAAAAAAGTTATACTTGTAAAAAATATGTAACACGTGTATACTACGAGCGTAGCAGAATGCACACAAACGTCAGATTTCCTGCGGAAACTGATGCTTAATAAAAAGGAGGACAGTAAAGATGTCTACAATGAAGACTAATATTGCAAAGAGAGAAAAGAGCCTGATGGCGGCAAAAGCTATAGGCAGTCTTATGGCGATTGCTGTATTGGCTATTGTGATTTTTTCTACAAATGTGGTGACACAGGCAGATGAGATGGGAGCTGACGGCACGGCAGTTCTGGCCACAGCATCAGATGTAGTTCAGAGTGGAGTGATACAGGATGAGGATGGTTACTTCAGATATTATGTTAATGGTGAAGTGCAGAAAACTGCAGGCTGGATAGATGCCGATGATGGCACCAGATATCTTATAGATGAAAATGGCGTGGCAGCTATGAAGTTTACACGTTCTGGCGATACCATCAAGATATACAGATTCAGCGCTGATTCAAAGGACTGGACGATCTGCAAGAACGAGTGGCAGACAGTGGATAACGTTCTCTATTATCTGAACAATTCCGGACTGTGTGAAAAGATATACGATAATAGCAGCAAGAAGGCAAAGTCACTGAGCAGCGGCAAGCTTGTCCAGGTGAAGAACCAGATGCTTATTCTCAACGATGGCAGAACATATTATTTCAATTCAAATGGTGACAAGGTCACAAAGGGCGGTTGGTATCATATAAATTATGATAATATGGTATTTGTAACAGGCGGTGGATCCCACTATGTAAAGGAGAGAATCTATAAGGCATCAGGCATTTTCAGAAAGTATTCATTTAACGATTCAAAGAAGAGCTGGGATATGAACAAGAACCTGTGGAAGAATACAGGCAGAAAGCTGATGTATTTTGATGGATCAGGCACATGTACCATTCTGTATGATCAGGCATCGAATATATTGTACAGATACATATCAAGCAGCAAGTCATACAAGAGAGTCTCAAATGTGATCGACAAGCTCAACGGAAGCAGATACTACTTCTATGATGCAAATGGAAACAGACGTACATCATCAGGATGGAAGAAGGTAAATGGAAGTACCGCTTACTACGTATGTGACGGCGGATATGTTACCTCAAGATATACAGATCAGAAGGGTACAAAGAAGGTATACGACTTTGATTACTCGAAGAACACATGGGTGCAGAAGAAAAATATGTGGAAGACTGTCTACCGCAGCAGATATTATTTCGGCTCTAAAGGCGTAGCCACAATGAGCTATAACAACAGCACCAAGAAGGCATACAAGTTTACAGGCAGAAAGTGGAAGCCTGCAAAGAAGCTCATAATGAAGATCGGAAATGCCAATTACTATTTCAACAGCGCTGCAAAGCGAGTTGTAAAGGCTGGAAAGTATAAGACAGCCGATGGCTACATAGCATATGTCAACAGAAGAGGCGTTGTATATAAGAGAGAGTACGATCTCTCGGTCAAGAGATATTACACTATCGATCTTGGTAAGGGCAGAAAGACAAGAGTATATGGATATTATGATATAGGCGCGGCAAACAGACTGAGTAAGATGGTCAACCAGCATCGTGCAGAAAATGGACTTTCAAGCCTTAAGGTGTCAACATCTCTGACAGAGACCGCTACCACAAGAGCAAAGGAGATAAGCAACAAGTACAGCCATTACAGACCAAATGGAACACTGTGTCTCAACTCCATGTACGAGTTGTACGGAGAGAATCTTGCATGTGGTTTCAGTGGTGGAGATCTCGTGTTCAGAGCATGGTCCAAGTCGACCGCACATGACAGCAATATGCTGAATACTACATACAAGACCATGGGCGTTGCAGTATTTGTGGCTCTCAAAAATGATAAACAGGGATATAAGAGATATTATGTCCTTACATTTGGCAAGTAATTTTAATTAGGAAATTAGTGGAAAATAAGACTGTTAAATCCCTCAAATTAAATTGAATTATATGGAGAAATAGAGTACCATACATAGTATAAGGCAAATAGTCGGATATAGAATTTGGCTAGTTTGGGAATGGAGATTGTGTGTGGGTTTCATATATTCGTCTTTAAATAGAGGTGCCGGCGAGAGTGTGGCACTATTTGACAATAGAATAGCCAGGATGCTTCCTTTTGTCACGGGAAAGGCATATTTTGACCTCAGGAATTATGATGCCCAGACTGGAGAATTCGGAGTATATATTGAATGGGATGGTGAGCTTGAGGCAGTGCTTGGATATTCACTGCCGGCGGGAGGATATTTCGTCAAAGCAACCACACTGCAGGCGTACAGATTCCACAGGCTCGACAGTGGATTGCCGGTATATATGAAGTTGATAGCGCAGAATGGCAGACTGTATCCTTACAGGACATATGTCATGATGGACGGCAGACCTTTCAGTGTGGAATTCGGCGGTGGAGTTCTGATCCCTTTTGAGGACAGATACGAAGAGCTTGGATGCGAAGCTGCGAAACAGACTGTGGATACTGGAAGCCGGAAGCTTTTGATGGGAAGTCAGAGTGGAATGACAGGAAGCCAGCGTTTTCAGTGGAATGGCAGCCGGATGAGACAGTTATTCGGTAGTCAGGGAGGCTTCAGATACCTGGCGGGAAGCCAGTATAGAATGATAGGAAGTCAGCGGTTCCGGTGGAATGGCAGTCAGATGAGACTGCTGTTTGGAAGTCAGGGAGGCTTCAGATACCTGGCGGGAAGCCAGTACAGAGTGTTTGGCAGCCAGCGGATAAAAAATATGCCGATGGTGCTTGAAAGTGACACACAGCAGCCACAGGACAGTATGGATTCAATCAGAACAAGCCAGGAGCTGATGGTTGAGTTCCCTCAGGAGTGGCAGCTTATCAACAGAAGCAGAAGACCGACCAGCCGGATTGGTGGCAATGCTAAGTTTGGATATGGACTGGATCTAATCTAGTACATGACCGGATCTTGGAGGATATATGAAGGATATAGAGGGATTCCACATATTGTGGACTGCTCCTTATTTTGAGAAAAGTAAAGATGACACTTACAGCATGCAGGATTATGAGCTTTTGACCATGATCCTGTCTGCTCTTATGTGGAGAAAAATGAATGGCCCTATCACACTTTACGGTGATGCAAGGGCCATTGATTATGTTGAGGGACAGGGATTGTCGCATATATGGAATGGCGGCATAAAAGAGATACAGGTTCCTGACAGCATATCCCCGGGAGTGTTCTGGGCTGCGGGCAAGCTGTATGCGCTTAAGGCGGCGCATATGCCGGCGGTCATGGTGGATCTGGACCTTATAGTGTGGAAGAATATAGGGGAATACATAGCGGGGACGGATATTTGTGCAATACACAGAGAAGGAATATATCCGGATGTATATCCCGGCAGGGACTTCTTCAATATGGACAGTTCGTACAGCTTTGATCCCCTGTGGAGCTGGGATGTTCCGCCGGTAAATACCTGTATGCTATATATGGCTAAGGAGCAATTTAAGAACTATTATGTGGACAGCTCCATACAGTTTATGGAGAATTGTAGGGAGACTGAGGAAAATCTGTGCCACATGGTATTTGCGGAGCAGAGACTGCTTGCGATGTGTGCTGCGAGAAAGGGAAAGATCATTGCTTCATTTTTTCCTGAGGCGGCGGATATAGAGAGACAGGATGTGTTCACACATTTGTGGGGATATAAGAATATTCTGAAGTTTAACTATGGGAAAAGGGTTGAGTTTAACGGGCGTCTCTGCGAGCGGATAGAGCGGGAGTTTCCGGAAGAGGCGGATGTTATAAGGGAGTTACATGTTTGCAGATAAAGTGCTGAAGAAGATACCCAGGGAGATATACATATATATACTGTGGGGAATTGTCGTGGGAGCGGTAAATCTTGGCTCCGCCTGGATATTTATGTACAAATGCGGGATAGAACCTGTCAGGGCCAACTTCCTGGCATGGATACTGTACAATTTTGTGTCATTCATAACAAATAGAAAATCGGTGTTCCACACTGTCGCAGAGACTGCGTGGGAGTTCATAAAAGAACTGGTGTCATTCTACGTGAGCAGGGTGTTCACACTGGTGGTGGAGGAGGGCCTGATTTATATACTGGTTGACAGGCTTCACCTGTGGGCGATGGGCATAAAGACGTTCACATCAGTGCTGGTGATATTCCTCA
>UMBR01071315.1_pt1 | contig 10823 bp, 10 predicted proteins | sample 1964011 | NCBI WGS metagenome assembly UMBR01 (sample SAMEA4835946, study PRJEB28245) | human gut metagenome | biome: gut microbiome; material: fecal sample | place: Denmark | collected 2008
GAGCGTCCTCAGCGTCGCGCCGCGGAAATTAAAGTTTATGCGCTTTTAGACAGCCCCAGCATCAGCGGTGCCTACAGTTTTGTCATTCAGCCGGGATTGTCGACAACGATTGACGTCGAGGCCGTTTTGTTTCCGCGGAAACCTATTAATAAACTCGGGGTTGCACCACTGACTTCAATGTTTTTGTTCGGCGAAAACAACAAGCATCAATTTGACGATCATCGTCCCGAGGTTCACGACAGCGACGGTTTGTTGCAATGGAACGGCAATGACGAATGGTTGTGGCGGCCGTTGGACAATTCGAAATATCTGCGCATCAGCTCTTTTGAAGACAATAATCCCAAAGGGTTCGGTTTGATGCAGAGAGATCGTAACCCTGAGCATTATCTGGATTTTGAGGCTTATTATGAGCAGCGTCCGAGCGTTTGGGTTGAGCCGCTGGATCAGTGGGGTGAGGGAACCGTTCAACTGATTGAGATACCTTCTTTGCAGGAAATTCATGACAACGTGGTTGCTTTTTGGATACCCAAACAGCCGGTGGAGGCAGGAAAGGAATATCGTTTCCGGTATCGCCTGCACTGGACGGGTGATGTTCCCATTCCCCGGGATTTGGCAAAAGTTACCGCTACTTACAGCGGTATCGGCGGCGTTTCGGGAATGCTGGAAACTGACAAGCGCAAGTTTGTCATTGATTTCTCGGCTCCGAAGAATTTGAGCGATATCAAAGAACTGATTGAAAACGGAGAAATTGTTCCGGATGTTTCAATTTCGGAAGGCAAGCTGCTGGGGGTTCATTTGATGTATAATCCCGTGACCAAAGGGCCGACGCTTTATATGGACTTTCGTCCCAACGGCAAGACTTCCGAAATGAGGGTTGTATTGCGCCACGAAGGCCGGGCCGTTTCCGAAGTGTGGAGTTACCAATGGTTGCCATAAAAATTCAAAGCCTCGACGATATTGTTCGGGCATATCTTGAAAATCTGGGGTTTCGGGGCAGGCGCTTGGAAGACAATACCGGGCAAATCAGTGCAATGCTCGGGCCTGAGTTTAACCCTGACGATGTATCCAGCTCTCTTGACAATCTGATTTATGGTTTTGCCAGAAAGATTTTCAAAGGCAAAAATATTGACAAAGAGCAAAAGATTGCCTTGTTCAAGTTCTGTTTTATAGAATGCGGCGGTGCAGACAAGTGGGGCGCCGAGATGTTCGGAGCCCGGACGGTTCCGGTCGAGATAATCAAAGAAATGCGCAGTAAGGCTATTGAAATCGTGCCGCCTTACCAGATGTCGAAAATGCTGCCGCAGGTGATTGAAACGCCGGAGCAGCTGTTGGGTAAAATTTTGCATCATAAGAAAGATTGAAGTTGATGAGCGAAAAAAATCTGATAAATCTTAATCCTCAACGTGTCAAAAACCGTCGTGTTAAAGTTTTCGGATTGATGGCTGTTTCTACTTTTTTAGCCACGCTGAAATGGATGACGGTTATTCCGACCGACTCTTGGTGGCTGACCAAGTTTTTGATGGTGGCATTGTTCATTTTGACTTTTGCTTGGATTGCTTTGTTTTTCTGGTCCAGCGTGTTTGGTTTTATCGAACTGCTCAAAGGGAGCAAGGTTCCCGGTATTCGCTGGGTTCCCGAGGAAACGCGCCTGAGTTCGAAAGTTGCGGTGCTGATGCCGGTGTATAATGAATCTTCGCAGGGCGTATTTGCAAATTTGCTGGCAATGGGCAACGATTTGGTGAAAACCGGACAGGGAAAGGCATTTGACTTTTTTGTCCTAAGCGATACGACCAATCCGAAAGTATGGGTCGAGGAAGAAAAGACCTGGCTGGAGGCAAAAAAGCTGATGCCGGAAGAAATTAACCTGTATTATCGGCGCCGGGCTCAGAATACGGCACGCAAGAGCGGTAATATTGAGGATTTTTGCAACAAGTGGGGTTCCGAATATGATTTTATGGTCGTATTGGACGCCGACAGTCTGGTTAACGGCAGCACCATGGTTAAGATGGCGCAGTTGATGGAAGCCAACGAACATACCGGCATAATTCAGGCACCGCCCATGTGCGTTAACAAACATTCCCTGTTTGCGCGGATGCAGCAATTTGCTGGAAAAGTATACGGCCCAATCGTTGCCGCAGGGTTAGCCTATTGGCAGGTGGGAGACAGCAATTACTGGGGGCATAACGCCATCATCAGGGTAAAGGCGTTTATGCAATGTTGCGGGTTGCCCGTTTTGAAGGGAAGAGCTCCGTTCGGGGGACATATTTTGAGCCACGACTTTGTTGAGGCGGCGCTCATTCGCCGCGGCGGTTGGGCGGCATGGCTGCTGCCGGAACTGAAAGGGAGTTATGAAGAATGTCCGCCGACGATGATTGACTTTGCCATTCGCGACCGGCGTTGGTGTCAAGGGAATATGCAGCATATGAAGATTTTGGTTTCCAAAGGGCTGCATCCGGTTTCCCGGGTTCATTTTACAATCGGCATTATGTCTTATTTGTCTTCGCCCATATGGCTGACCTTTTTATTGGTGGGACTGATGATAGCTTTGGGACGCGAGTTTTTTCCTCCGGTGTATTTTCCCGAAGTCAGGACATTGTTTCCGACCTGGCCGATTTTTGATAAAATCGGTACAATCAGTTTGTTTGTCATTTCAATGTTTATGCTGATTTTTCCCAAGTTTTTGGGGCTGATGATTTATTTGCTGCAAAACCGCGACAAGAAAAAAATCGGCGGACGCTGGGGGGCATTGAAGTCGGTTTTGACTGAGATTGTGTTTTCCGCATTAATGGCACCGATTATGATGATGTTTCAGAGCAAGTTCGTGTTCGACATTTTTGCTGGGCGGGATGCCGGCTGGAAAACCCAAAACCGCGATGACTGCGCGACATCGTTTCGTTTGGCTTTAGAGCGGCATTTTTGGCATATGACGCTTGGTATTTTGACTATGGTGGTCGTTTATTTTTATGCTCCGGAACTGTTCTGGTGGATGCTGCCGATTACTATCGGGCTGACGCTTTCTGTTCCGATTTCCATGTTAACATCGCTTGAGAGTGCCGGCCGCTGGTGCCGCAGCCATAATTTTTTCGTTATTCCGGAAGAGGTCGACGAACCGGCGATTATCGTCTCGGCTCGCAAGTATTATGCCAAGCTGGCACAGAAGAAAGAAGAGGTTTACGGCGTTACGCTGGTTGTTCGCGACAGTATTATGAATGCGCTGCATTTGATGATGCTGCCGGTAAACGGTCCGGCGCCGGAGTTTGCCAAGAAAGTTTTGGACAGTGCGCAGATTAAGCTTGAAAATTATATAAATCACGGTCTGGAGCCGGATTTGAGCAAAGAAGAAGAGACGGCTCTGTTGTATAGTCCGGAAATTCTTAAAAAAGCGCATCTGGCTTTGCGTCTGGCGGCGTAATTCAGAGTTTCAGAGCGGCGAGCTTTTCAATGACTGGAACGTCTGCTGGGGCAAACGTGTAATTTTTTAATTCGCAAGGGAGAACCCAGGCGGTTTTCTCATGTTCGTTGGATTTGATGTCTTCCGGGACTTCCACGGTAACGAAAAAGGTATGCAGTTCGATGACGGCGAAGTCGTATTCAAAGGTTGAAACCATAAACGGTTCGCCGATAACGGCGTTGATGTTAAGTTCTTCTTTAAGTTCTCTGCGGAGACAGTCGGGCAGCGTTTCTCCCGGTTCCTGTTTTCCTCCCGGGAACTCCCAATGATGGGCCAGGGTTTTTCCTTCAGGGCGACAGGCGATGAAGATACGGCCGTTTTCTACGATTATGGCTCCGGCTACGATTTTTTTGTTCATTAAATTATCTCCGCATTTTGCAAACTATCTTTGGTTCTAGCTTATTGACAGCGGGATGTCAATGCATATATAGGCAGAGAACTTTGGTGTTAAGAACAAAGGAGAATAAAATGAAAAGAGTATTAGGAGCCGCTCTCCTGTCCGCATTTGCCTTGTGCGGTTGTGATTCCCGTAATGCCAATGCCGCGGACGAAGCTCAAAATCCTGCTTCGGTTCAGCAGCTGCAAGGCGAGGTTAATGCCGTTAAAGCCGAACACGGGCAGATTATGAATGACCATAAAGTCATTGTGCAGGATCACGAAAAAATTATGCGGGAACATCAGGATATGAAAAAGCAAATCGGGGATTTGCAAAATCAGGTGAACGGGATAAAATCCGAACACGGCAAGATTATGGACGACCACGCCAAACTGATGAACTCAAAGCAGTAAATTATTTATTCCTTTTATAAACACCGGGTTTGATAACTCGGTGTTTTGCTTTACTTTTCAGAGAAATTTTTTATGATTGAACCATATGATTTTGAAAAGGAGGCCAAGATGAAAAAAACATTGTGGCGTTTGGTGCTGCCGGTATGTCTGACGGCGGCTGCCGCACAGGCTCAGGAGGCAAAACTGATTGTCATAGGGGGCGAAGCACAAACGGGGAATGCGGTCTCTGTCGCAGGTGACGGCCAGGTTTCTCCGGCGACGGCCGCCGTTTCTCAGGAACAGGAAAAAACTGCGGTACGGTTTCTGACGATGTGGAGGGAAAGACGGTTTCTGCCGAGCAATCTGCAAGCAATTCGTCTGAAAACGCTGTTTCGGGGGTGGTACCCGGCGACAACTCAGAGGAAGGGGACGCGTCGGCAGAGATGAACGGGAAAAATTCAGAAAATGAAAAGGTTTCCGGGGTTGCCGAGCAACAGGGAGAAAAAACGGCGGTTGGGACAGAAGCCGGCACCGATGCCGGGAAGATGGCTGCCGAACAGGCTGAGGGAGCAGAGCCTCAAGCAGAATCGACAACAGAAACTCCCGAGGAAAAGGAGCCTTTGACGCGTAAAGAATACGAGCGTCAACAAAAGGCGGCCGCCATTGAAGAGGAACGAGCCAATCCGAGCAGCCGTTTTAAGAAAAAAGCGATGGAGCGGGCGGCAGAGAGGGAGCGAATTGCTCAGGAGAAATATGACCGTCAAAACGACGAGAACAAGGGTTTTCGCAAAAAGGCGCTGGAGCGGGCCGAAGAACGCGAACAAGAAGCGCGGGAACGCTATGAGGAACAGCAGAACAAAGAATCCCGTTTTTCCGCGTTGGCCAAAAAACGCGCCGCTATACGGGAGGCCAAAAGGCAAGAGCGTTTGGCTAGAAGAAACAGGAAATGAGATTGAGTTCTCGGGTAAGAAAAAGATTGGATGTTTTTCCAATCTTTTTTTTATGTCGGGGAGGAGAAATTAACGAATCTTTGGTGATTAACTGCTATAGTTAATCAGTTTTGGGATTTTTTTGTTTTTTGAGGAGAGTGAAGCAACATGAAAACTAAAAACAGTTGCGATTGCGGTACCGTTGCTTTCGGCGGCGTTAATACCATTGATGACCTTAATGTCGTGATTGACCGGGTTAAAACCGCGCAGGAAGTTCTGGCAACATATACGCAGGAGCAAGTTGACAAAATATTTACGGCGATGGCTTTGGCGGCCAATAATGCACGTATTCCCCTGGCCAAGATGGCCGTAGAAGAGACCGGTATGGGTGTTGTTGAAGACAAGGTTATAAAAAACCACTTTGCCGCGGAAGAAATTTATAACAAATACCGCGATGTCAAAACCTGCGGCGTGATTGAGCGCGACGAAACGAACGGATTTACAAAGCTGGCGGAGCCGGTCGGCGTTATTGCCGGCGTTATTCCGACGACGAATCCGACTTCAACGACGATTTTTAAAAGCCTGATAGCTTTGAAAACCCGAAACGGCATTATTTTTTCACCGCATCCGCGTGCTAAAAAATGTACCATTGAAACGGCAAAGCTGATGTTACAGGCTGCGGTTCAGGCCGGGGCTCCTGATAACATCATCGGCTGGATTGACAATCCGTCGATTGAATTGACGCAGCATCTGATGGGGCATGAAGGAATTGCGATGATTCTGGCAACCGGCGGTCCGGGGATGGTTAAAGCGGCATACAGTTCCGGCAAACCGGCTTTGGGCGTCGGTGCGGGCAATACGCCGGCAATTATCGACGAAACGGCTGATATTAAAACGGCCGTCAGTTCGGTTTTGATGAGTAAGACCTTTGACAACGGTATGATTTGCGCTTCTGAGCAGTCGATTGTGGTTCATAAGGACGTTTACGACGAAGTTAAAAAAGAGCTGGAATACCGGGGTGCCCATATTCTCAGCAAGAAGGAGAAGGAAAAAGTTGCACAGACGATTATCGTCGACGGCAAACTCAATTCTGCCATTGTGGGACAGCCCGCTTATAAAATTGCCGAATTGGCCGGGGTTAAGGTTCCGGAGGCAACAAAGGTTTTGGTCGGTGAAGTTTCCGAAATCGGAACGGCAGAACCGTTTTCTTATGAAAAGCTGTCGCCGGTTTTGGCCATGTATAAGGTAAAAAGTTTTGAGGAGGCCGTGTCTCATGCCGCCGAACTGATTCATTTCGCTGGCCGCGGACATACGTCCGTACTTTATACCGCGCAGCATAACGAAGACCGTATTAAACATTTCAGCGATCAGCTGGATACCGGCCGTATTCTGATTAATACGCCGGCGTCTCAAGGCGGTATCGGCGATTTGTACAATTTCCGTCTGGATCCGTCTCTGACCCTGGGATGCGGTTCGTGGGGCGGTAATGCGGCCAGTGAAAATGTGGGAGTAAAACATTTGATTAATATTAAGAGTGTGGCAGAGCGTCGAGACAATATGCTGTGGTTTCGGGTTCCGCCGAAAATTTATTTCAAACAAGGAGCAACCGGTTTTGCACTGCGGGAGCTGAAAGGCAAGAAAAAAGCCTTTATCATTACGGACAAGCCGTTGTTCGGGTTGGGTTATACCGATAAAATCACCAGCGTTTTGGAAGAATTGGGCATTGCGTACCAAATCTTTTCCAACGTAAATCCGGATCCGGATACGGCAACAATCGAAAGCGCATTGAAAATTGTCCGTAATCTGGAGCCTGACGTTATTATCGCACTTGGCGGCGGTTCTCCGATGGATGCGGCCAAAATCGTATGGCTGATGTATGAACATCCCGAGGTTTCGTTCCACGATCTGGCTATGCGCTTTATGGACATCCGCAAACGTATCTGCACGTTTCCTGACCTGGGGGCAAAAGCGATGATGGTTGCCATTCCGACGACCTCCGGTACCGGTTCGGAAGTAACTCCGTTTGCGGTTATTACCGATTCTGATACTCATATTAAATATCCGATTGCCGATTATGCGTTGACACCGAACATGGCCATTGTCGATCCGGATTTGGTCCAGTCGATGCCGCGCGGTTTGGCTGCTGCGTCCGGTATTGATTCTCTGACGCATGCGCTGGAGGCTTATGCGTCTGTTTTGGCAACGCCGTTTACGCAGGGAATTGCCCAGGAAGCCTGCAAGATGATTTTTGCCAATCTTGCCAAGTCGGTTAACGATGGCAAAAACAATCCGATTGCGCGTGAAAATATGCATTATGCGGCAACAATGGCGGGTATGTGTTTTGCTCAGGCGTTTCTGGGAATCTGCCACTCGCTGGCACATAAGCTCGGCAGCGAGTACGGGATAGCCCACGGTGTGGCCAATGCCATGCTGATTAATCAGGTTATCAAATTTAACTCCACCGACAAGCCTACCAAACAGGGAATTTTTTCCCAATATCACTATCCCGAAGCAAAACGGCGCTATGCCGAAATTGCCGAGTGTTTAGGACTGGGCGGAAAAGACGATGACGAAAAAGTGGCTAATCTGATTGAGGCGATACAAAAGCTCAAAAAAGAAATCGGTATTCCGATGTCAATCAAAGAAGCCGGCGTTGACGAGAAAACTTTTATGGATAATCTCGACAAGTTGTCAGAGCTTGCGTTTGACGATCAGTGTACGGGAGCCAATCCGCGTTATCCGCTTATCAGCGAGATGAAGGCTATTTATACGGACGCTTATTACGGACGGATTTAGCCTTTGGAAATTTAGAGGGAGGAAAGTGCTTTTAGCAGACGCTTTTCTCTCTTTTTTTGCATATGCGCGGGGCAGGGACGGTTGTCATTTACGGTCGTTTTGCGCGGCACGCGCCATCCAGACGTCACCGTTATGGTTATAAATGTTATGTTTGATACAATTCCATTTGCCATTGGTTTTGAAAATGGTAATTTCTCCTTTTCCGATGCCTTTCTGTTCTTTTGTGCGGGTATCGTTTTTATGGGGAAATTGGGTGCTGTCGACAACTTGCAATACGACGGCATCGTCTTTGACATTGATGGTGTGGTCTACGAGCATACAATGATTTTCTCTGGCATTTGGGGAGATGTATACGATTAGGTCGCCGTGAGTCAACTCCCCGGGGGAGGAGATTATCTGCCAATAATTTAGTTCTTTCGGCTCAACGGTTTTAAAGAACAGCATATATTCTTTGCTGTATATTCTTTTTATTTCTTTTTCCGAAATGTTTTTATACCGGGCAACAAAATTTCTTACTTCCTGCAGTGCCTTCAGCTTGTGTTGTTTTTGAAAATAATAGTAGGCAAAACCCGAGCAATCAAATTTAAGACAGGTTTTTCCGTTTATGATTTCAATGCAATTGTCGTGGGAATAGGTGGTTTTTATTTTATTTTCTTTTATGTCGTTTATGAGATTATCCAGAAAATTATTGTCAGTGAAGGTTATTCTCCTAAGTCGATTACAAAAAAAGCCGCTTAAAGCGGCTTGTAAAATTGGCTGCCTCACATGGATTCGAACCACGATTAACAGAGTCAGAGTCTGCTGTCCTACCATTAGACGATGAGGCAATTCATTTAACAAGGAAAGTATATATACCAATGGAAAATAAAATGCAAACATTTTTTTATAAAAAATAAAAAAAATTCAGATGCCGGTTGGAAATTTAAACAGAACCTGATACACTGTCGATATGAGAATTCTAATGACAATAACGATGGTTTTGGCGCTATGTTCCTGTGTGTCTTATTATGACGACTATGAACAAAGCTATGCGACCAGCACTTATACCGGCTACAACTATTACAATTCGCCGTTGCGGCTGCGCGGGCTGAGCGTCAACGACATCTATATGCTGGACAATCATCCGGGCGATTATCTGGATACTCAGATGTGGGGTGCCGTCGGGCATATCGGCCATTTTGCCGTACACAGTATTTTGCAGACGCTGGCACATTAAAAAAAACGTCATTGGTTTGAACGGTTCAGAGTTTTTTCCGGAACGCTTTATTTGCATATTGACAATTTCGTATTGTGATGTTACTTTTAAATTAACAATCAAACAATTGTTCAATCGTTTTAGTAATATTCGGAGGGATGAAATGAAAAGAGTTTATAATCTGGACGGCCTTGATTGTGCCAACTGTGCTGCAAAAATTGAAAACGCCCTTAATGCCAGAGACGACGTTATCAGCGCTTCGGTTTCTTTTATGACGCAGAAACTGACATTGGAAATCGCAGATGACGCTTTTGACAAGGTGCTTCCTGAAATCAGAGCCCTTATTCGTAAAGTAGATTCCGATATAGAGGTTAATTTTTAGGGGCGGACGAGATGGCTAAGCAGAAAAAGTTGTTGGTTAAAATTATTGCCGCTTTGCTGTTGTTTGTTGCGGCGATTTTTTGCGACGATTTAAAAATCGTCCAGGCAGTTTTGTTTTTGCTGAGTTATTTTTTAGTAGGCTGGCCGATTTTGCAAAAGGCAGTCAAGAACTTGTTTTACGGACAGGTTTTTGATGAAAATTTTTTGATGGCGATAGCGACGGTTGGGGCTTTTGCCTTAGGAGAATATTCCGAAGGCGTCGCAGTTATGCTTTTCTACCAGATTGGGGAGTTTTTTCAAAATTACGCCGTTAATAAATCTCGAAAATCCATTAGCGGCTTGATGGATATCCGTCCGGATTACGCCAATCTGACAAAAGGAAAAAAAGTTGAAAGAGTGGCACCAGAAGAGGTAAAGCCCGGCGACGTCATTATGGTGACTTCCGGAGAGAAAATTCCGCTGGACGGCGAAGTGGTTCGCGGCAATTCTTTGGTAGACACGTCAGCCATTACTGGCGAAGCGGTGCCGCGCGAGGTTTCGGTCGGTGATGATGTCGTCAGCGGATGCGTTAATTTGAGCGGGGTGTTGTACATTAAGGTCAGTCGGGAGTTCGGGCAATCTACCGTTGCGAAAATTCTGGACTTGGTGGAGAATGCCAGCAGTAAAAAAGCGCCGGTAGAACAATTTATTACCAAATTTGCACGCTATTACACGCCGGCGGTGGTGATCAGCGCGGTTTTGATTGCAGCGGTTCCTCCTTTGCTGGGAAGTTCAATCGGCTTCGGCGGCTGGATATATCGGGCTTTGACATTTTTGGTCATTTCGTGTCCGTGTGCGTTGGTCATTTCAGTGCCGCTGAGCTTTTTCGGGGGTATCGGGGCAGCGTCGCGCAACGGTATTTTGGTTAAGGGAAGCAACTATTTGCAAGCGCTTGCCGAAGCCGGAATTGCGGTTTTTGACAAGACCGGCACATTGACCAGAGGCGTGTTTGAGGTTGCCGAAATTTGTGCTCAGGAATGTTCTGATGACGAGCTGCTGTTTTGGGCTGCTTCGGCCGGGAGTTTTTCCAACCATCCGGTTTCGGTTTCCATTCGCAGAGCCTGGAATCGTCGACTTGAGGCGGACAAGGTATCGGATTTTGAGGAGCTGAGCGGGCGCGGCGTGCGGGCTAAAGTCGAGGGGATTACGGTTGCGGTCGGCAACAAACGGCTGATGGCAGAAGAAAAAACAGCGGTTCCCGAAGTTTCCGGCGGCGGTACGGTTGTTTTTGTGGCTCGCGGCGGCCGCTGTGCCGGATGGATAC
>UMBR01056570.1_pt1 | contig 10699 bp, 9 predicted proteins | sample 1964011 | NCBI WGS metagenome assembly UMBR01 (sample SAMEA4835946, study PRJEB28245) | human gut metagenome | biome: gut microbiome; material: fecal sample | place: Denmark | collected 2008
CTCAGGCGGCGGTCAGGCAGACGTGTGGGAAGTAACCAGCGCCGTCCGCGGCGATGCGCTGACGAACCGCACTTTGGCGCTGCTGCACGGCGTCCGCGTTCTGCCCAGCGCCGACGCGGTGGATGTTGCCGAGTACGCCGCCGTGGTGGACGCACTCTACGGCACGGGGCTGAATCACGCCATCGAGGGCGACGCGGCGATTCTCATCCACCGTCTGAACGACCATCCGCAGATTCCGGTCATCGCGGTGGATATTCCCAGCGGGCTGGACGGCACGACCGGGCGCGCACTCGGTGCTGATGTCGTCCGCGCAGCGGAGACGGTCACGTTCCACCGCATCAAGCAGGGCTTGCTTCTGCGGCAGGGCGTCGAATACACGGGCAAAATCACCGTGCAGCCGATTCTCATCCGCCCCGGCGACGACATCGACCTCGGCTTCGGCGGCTTGGAGACGCTCTCCCCTGCCGCGCTTGCGCCGCTTTTCGCCCGCACACCCGCGCTTCACAAAGGCGATTGCGGCCGCGCGGTGATTTTCTGCGGTTCGCGCGGGATGGTCGGCGCGGCGGCGTTCTGCGCCAATGCCTGCATCCGCGCGGGGGCGGGGCTGACGACGCTTTTGTGCCGCGAGAGTCTGCTGCCGATGCTGCAAGTGCTTGCGCCGGGCGCGACGTGCGTTCCCCTGCCCGAAACAAACGGGCTGCTGACGCCTCAAGCCGCGCGCATCACCCGCGAGACGCTGGACAAGGCGGACGCGGCTTGCATCGGCTGCGGCTGCGGGCTAACCCCGGACGTGACGATGCTGCTGCGCGTGTTCGCCGAGGCGGACTGCCCCATCGTCTGGGACGCGGACGCGCTGACCCTGCTGGCGACGCACGACGGCATCCTCCCGCTGAAGGAGGAGGACATCATCACGCCGCACCCCGGCGAAGCGGCGCGCCTGCTGGAACAGCACGTCGAGTTCATCCTTGACGAACCGCTGGACGCCCTGTCGCGTCTGCATGACCTGTGCGGCTGCTGCGTGCTGCTCAAGGGCGCGCGGACGCTTGTGTCCGACGGCGACGCAACGTACATCAGCCTCTACGGCACGCCTGCGCTGGCGAAAGGGGGCAGCGGCGACGTGCTGTCCGGCATCCTGACGGCGCTGCTGTGCCAGCGAAATCGGCTGTCTACGTCGCTCTCCACAAGTGCGCTGGCAGCGTACGGCGTGCTGATTCACGCGCTGGCAGGGCTTCGCGCGGAGAAGCGGTTCGGCGCGAACTGTTCCACCCCGCAGGCGCTGATTGACGCGATTCGGCTGGATGACAAAGAATTGTAACCCAAAACGCACCTCTGCCCGGTTGGGGGAGGTGCGTTTTTGTTACTGGTCAATCTCGTTCAGGAATGCTTCCATTTCCTTGCACGCCGTTTCACGGTCGTCCAGATAGAACCCATGCGCCGCGCCGGGAATTGTAATCATCCGCGCGTCGGGGTAGATGGTCAGTGCCTTTTCAGACACGCTGATGGGTACAATCTGGTCGTCCGTGCCGTGAATCAGCAGCACGGGCTTGTCGAACGACGCGATTTCCGTCCATGGGTCAAGTTCCAGCACAACCTCGTAGTAGCGCCCGCTGACGGTCATCTGCATGAAGTCAACTGTCTCCGGAATCTCGCTGGCGTCAGCATACTGGCTGCGCGCATTGTCCGCCATCATCAGCCCCGGATAGAGCAGCATCGCGCCGCGCACGGTTTCGGGATTCCGCGCCGTATACAGCGCCGTCACCAGCCCGCCTTGGCTTTCGCCCGCAATCACAAGGCGGCTGGCATCCACCTCATCCAGCTCGGCAAGGAACGAAACGACAGCATCGAGGTCATCGAGTTCGGTCAGCAGGGTCATGTCCGTCGTTGCACCGGAGCTTTGGCTCTGCGTGCCGCCGCCGCAGAAGTCGAAAGTATAGCAGACGTACCCGCGCTGGGCGAGATATTCCGCGTAGCCGTCCATGTTGCGGTGCGTGCCGTTGAAGCCGTGGCAAAGGATAACCGCGGGAGCATTCTTCGCGCCGTCCGGCACATACAGCCAGCCCGCAATGATGCTCTCGTCTTCCTTTTCAATCGGGAACTCTTCGACATGATAGGTGTTTTCCGCAAGCGCCGCGCCGCACAGCAGGAGCAGCATCAAGAGGATTCCAGCAAATTTCTTCATATAGTTCACCTCTTAGCTGAGTTCAAACGTAAAGAAGTTCATGGCTCCCTCGCCGCGGAAGCGGAAGTACAGTGCCTTCACGCCATCCGGCATACGGAACGGCGCGGTGACGTTCGTCATGGTCTTTCCGGCTTCGACCGGGATGCTTGCCGCCAGCGTCGCGAACTCTGGCGTGTCGCTGACCTCGATATTGCCGCGGCATACCCCGCTGACGGCGCACCGAATGGCTTTCGCGCCGTGCATCTGGAAGTACTTGAATCCGCATACGCTGCCGTCGCGCATGTTGGCGATATACTGCACCGCCGCCGGATCGCCGTCGCGCCCGCTCTGGGTAAAATACGGGTGTTCCTTCTTATTGAAGCGCTTGTCGTAGCGGACAACGCCGTGCTTGCTCCACAGGTTGCAGGCGATGCGCGCTTCGTACTCGCCGATACCGTCCAACGGGCCGCCGTTCAGACCGCAGCTGGTCACTTCCGCCTGCTGGAAGCCGCCGTCAGGCGTGCGTTTCAGCGGTTCGGCGCAGGCTTGGCGGGAGTAGGAGTGCTGGTTCGTCTGGCGATGGTAGAAGATGTACCACTGCCCGTTCAGCTCCGCCATGCCGCCGTGGGTGTTGCCGAGGTAGTTCGTGCCGCGCGCCTCGTCGGTGGTGCCGTCCTCCATGTACAGGTCGCCCAAGTCAACGAGCGTCCCGCCGTAGCGGTAGCCGGACAGCGGATGTTCGCTGACCGCATAGCACAATTCGTGATTGTTCTCCGACGAGTACACAAAAACGTACTTGCCGTCAATTTTGCGGATGCTGCTTGCCTCGAAGAAGGCATGTCCCACGAATTCCTTCGGCGGGTTGTTGTCCTTCTGCGGGAAAATCAGCTGGATTTTGTCCTTGATGGTCAGCATGTCCTGTTCCAGTTCCATGCCAACGCCGCCGGAATTGCGGAGGTTATGGAAGCGGCTCATGATGAACGGCACCTTCGTCGCAAAGCCGGAGTAGAGGTAGACGCGCCCGTCGTCATCCACCAGCGCGCCGGGGTCGAACGGGAACTCATCCCCGGATCGGCTGCCCCACTCGCGCCCGTCGGCATAACGGACATGACCGTAGTATTCATACGGGCCCTGCGGCTTATCGCTGACCGCCACACCCATGCGTCCAAGGAAATCATAGGCATAATAGAGGTAATAGCGCCCGTCCACGCCCTGCACCACGTCCGGCGCGAACAGCAGGCGGATGCCCAGCTTATTCAGCGGGTCTTGTTTTTTCTTGTAGATAACGCCCTCGTAGCGCCACGCGGACAAATCGTCCACCGGCGCGGAGTAGCACACATAGTCGTTGACGCAGAAGATAGCGGCGTTAAAGCGGTCGTGCGAGCCGTACACATACACCCGATTGCCGAAGACATGCGGCTCACCGTCCGGGATGTACTCCCCTGCGGGCAGATACGGGTTGAATACCTGTTTCATCTGTTTTTCTCCCTCCCCAGCTTGATGATGCCATTTTAGCACGCTTTCCGCCCATTTTGCGCATTCTCTTCAAAACCTGTCATTTCGGCTTCCTATTCTGTTTTGATTGGCAAAATACGTTCCGTTTTTGACAGTTGTCCCCTTTCCTTGCACACAAGAAATCCCTTCGGCAAGAGGAGAAGCCGAAGGGATTGATGGGAAGGGCAGTCACCATTCCAAGAGGAGGACGGAACGATGACCGGAAACGGAATCGAATCAGATTTCGTTCTGCCGGATTCACTTTTCATATCAGATTATAGCACACTGCCATCTTTCTATCCGCATTTTGGCGCAAACTGTCGTTTTTTTTGCACAATTAGCATGTCGCCGGATTCATCTACGCTTTTTTGCTCCCCGAACGCTGCCAGAGGCGCTGCCTCTGGACTCCGCCAAAGGGTCTTCGACCCTCTGGACTCCCGTTCGCGCGATTCAGTTGAGCGCATTTTCATACTATGCCCGCGTGTTGATTGGGGAGAGACGCAAGGGGCGCTGCCCCTGGACCCCGCCAAAGGGTCTTCGACCCTCTGGACTCCCGTTCGCGCGATTCTGTTGAGCGCATTTTCATACTATGCCCGCGTGCTGATTGGGGGAACCCAAGGGGCGCTGCCCCTTGACTCCGCCAAAGGGTCTTCGACCCTCTGGACTCCCGTTCGCGCAATTGCGTTGGTGACGCTCTCATGCTATGTCCGCGTGCTGATCCGGTGAGCAAAAGAGCCGCCCCTGCTTGCAGGGACAGCCCTTCTAATCGTCAGCATTCATTCCAGCAGGAACATCTGCTGTAATTGCGAATGCCCGCTGATTTCAGCGTGCCTTCATTTCCGGCCAGATGGCATCGTAGCGGCGCTTATATTCCGCCTGCATCCCCGGCTTGATTTTTCCCATCCAAGCAAATCGTTCCATGCAAAAAAATTCTCCATCACCCGAACAGAGTACACCCCATCTCCCGGAATTCCTTCGCCTTTTGCAGCAGCGTTTCTTCGCTGACGCCGAACTTCTTTCCCAAGCAGTTGAGACACAGAAAGCGCGTCGCCCCGCGGTTAATCAGCTTCTTCGTCAGCGCAATTTCAACGCTTTGCAGTGCCCGATGGCACTGCATACATTCAGGCATTATCCTTCACCAGATGGCAGAGGAACAAGCGGCAGTCATGGGCCTTGATGTGCGGATTGAACGAATCCTTCTGCGGCCCCAGATGCTCGCCGGAGAAAACGTCCGTCATGTCCAGCGCAACGCCGCCGGTCACGGGCAGCCCCATGTCCGCCATCTCGCAGTGTACCTCGGCATCCGCGTCGGAGAGGTTGGCATAGAACAGGGCAAACTCGTTGTCCGTCAGGTGGCGCAGCAGCACGAACGCGGTATCCGCCGGATGTGCCCAAGGAGCCTGTGCGTCATCAGGGTTCGGGATACACACGCTGTCGCGGCGAACGATATACGGCGGACGGCATTCCGCGTCCTGATTGATGCGCAGCAGCGCGGGATTGAGCATCAGTGCACGGTATTCCGGCGCAAGGGTGCGCAAGTCAGCCCCCATCATCAGCGGCACGCCACACAGGCACCAAAGCACAAACTGCAAGCGGTATTCCTCATAGCTGCACACCTTGCCCAGCCCGACATTTCCCTTGCCCTCCATGCCGACGGTGAGCATGTCCATATCGTTGAAGCAGTGGTTGCCGCTCATGCAGAGCTTCTTCAGCTGGCTCTTGACGATGTCGGTGAAGGAGACGAAGTTATCCATAATATCGCCGGTGGAGCGGTACATGTGCGCACCGATTGCGCGCATCCACTCACCGGGTTCTTCCATGCCCCAGTTGCAGGCGGAGAAGAGGATTTCGCGCCCGGTCGCTTTCAGCGCCATCGACATGGTGAGGTAGCGCGCCTTGCAGTTGCCGGACTGCGGGAAATTGCAGAAGTCGTACTTGAGGAAATCCACGCCCCAGTCCGCAAACGTCTGCGCATCGACAAATTCATGGTCATAGCTGCCGGGATAGCCCGCGCACGTCCGCACGCCCGCGCAGGAGTACATGCCGAACTTCAGTCCCTTGCTGTGAACGTAGTCGGCAACCGCCTTCATGCCGTGCGGGAATTTCTCCGGGTCAGGCACGATGCGGCCGTCTTTGCCGCGCTCGCGCAGGCTCCAGCAGTCGTCGATGACCAGATATTCATACCCCGCCTCGCGGTAGCCCTGCGAAGCCATCAGGTCAGCCATTTCAAAAATCAACTGTTCGTTGATTTGCCAGCCGAACGTGTTCCAAGAGTTCCAGCCCATCGGGGGCAACTGTGCAAGCGGCATAAATTTCCTCCGTTTTGTCCTGCCAAGCAGGAGATTTGGTTTCTGCACAAACATTTCGCCATAAGTCCGGAAATCCCTGCATGATTCTCCCGAAAATATTTTCTGAAAATTTTCGCCGCACCCATTTTGAAAGAGGAATTTCCAATCCCATGTCGAATGAAATGGATTGAATGGGCGATTTTCGGACATTCCTCCGAAGCATCTGGCCGCCCAGAATTTTTCTTCCTATATATCAAGGAGGACGCGATCAACATGAAACAGTCCAAGCTGATTCTGGACAAGGACTACATCATCTCCCCCATCGACCGCCGCCTGTACGGTTCGTTCATTGAGCACCTGGGCCGCGCCGTCTATACCGGCATTTACGAGCCTACCCATCCGCTGGCGGATGAACAGGGTTTCCGCCGCGACGTGCTGGATTTGGTACGCAAGCTGAATGTGCCTGTCGTGCGCTATCCGGGCGGAAACTTCGTCTCCGGCTTCCGCTGGGAGGATTCCATCGGCCCGAAGGAGCAGCGTCCGCGCCGCCTCGACCTTGCATGGAAGACGACCGAGCCGAACACATTCGGTCTGCATGAGTTCGTCGACTGGGCGAAGAAGGCGAACACGGAGGTCATGTACGCCATCAACCTCGGCACGCGTGATATTCTCGACGCGCAGTACGTCGTCGAATACTGCAACCATCCGTCCGGCACGGCGTGGAGCGACCTGCGCATCAAGAACGGCGCGAAAGACCCGTTTAACATCAAGCTGTGGTGCTTGGGCAACGAAATGGATGGCCCGTGGCAGACCGGCGCGAAAACCGCCTACGAGTACGGCCGCAAGGCAAACGAAGCCGCGAAGGTCATGAAGTGGGTTGACCCCACCATCGAGACGGTTGCGTGCGGTTCGTCCGGCACAGGCATGCCCACCTTCGGCACTTGGGAGCATGAAGTGCTGATGCAGGCGTACGACAACGTGGACTACGTCTCCCTGCACCGCTACTACGGCAATCCGCACAACGACACGCAGGACTTCCTCGCTTCGACGATGGATTTGGACGAGTTCATTAAGACCGTCGCCGCCATCTGCGACGGCGTGAAGGGCACGAAGCACTCCAAGAAGACCGTCAACCTGTCGCTGGACGAGTGGAACGTGTGGTATCACTCCAAGAATCAGGATCAGGATTTGTACGAGAACAAGCCGTGGGGCACGGCGCTGCACCTGCTGGAGGACGTGTACAACTTCGAGGATGCGCTGCTGGTGGGTCTGATGCTCATCACGATGCTGCGCAACGCCGACCGCGTGAAGATTGGCTGCCTGGCGCAGCTGGTGAACGTGATTGCGCCGATTATGACGCGCGAAAACGGCGGCGCATGGGCGCAGACGATTTTCTACCCGATGATGGATGCGTCGATGTACGGCCGCGGCACATCGCTGCTGCCGAAGATTGTGGCGGGCAAGCACGACACCAAGCATTACAATGATGTACCGGACATGGACGCCGCCGCCGTGATGGACGACGCGGGCAACGTGACGATTTTCGCCGTCAACCGCGACCTGACCGAGCCGATGGTGCTTGACCTCGACCTGCGTTCCTTTGGCGATTTGCGCCCCGCGATGCACTCCGTCCTGCACCATGACGACATGAAGGCAGAGAACACAGAATCCGCCCCGGACGTGGTGAAGCCGTTCATCCTCCCCTGCCCGAAGCCCGGTGAACCCCTCGTTCTGCCTGCTGCCAGCTGGAACGTGATTCGCTTCGTGAAGTGAGTGACCCAAGGGGCGCTGCCCCTTGACCCCGCAAGGGACTTCGTCCCTTGACCCTTTCACGCGATTCAGTTGGTGACTTCTGCATACTGTGTCCGCGTGTTTATCTGCAAACGAAATACTTGTAGAGCTGTAAGCCTAACCCGCTTACAGCTCTACGTCTACCAGAATCACATCATCGCCAATTTTGCAGATGTTCTCCCACGGAATCACCACCCCCGCCCGCTCACCGCGCAGCAGATGCACAAAGCTGAACTCCCCCGGCACGACAATCGCCGTCACGCGCCCATCCAAGGCACAGAACTCGATGTCCATCGGCTTGCCTAAGCACTGCCCGTCGCGCGTGTTGATAACGTCCTTCTGGCGAAGCTCGCTAAGGCTCATGGGCGGATTCCTCCCTCTTTCTTGATTTCACTTTCATGCTTTCGGATTGTTGTTGCAGAGGGTTTCGCCTCTGCGGAGGCGACAAGGGGACTTTCCGATCGCCCCCTTGACCCCTTCGGCGCCGACACTCCCAAAGTTGGCTGGCATTCAAGCATTTGATTGCTTTTCCGCAACTATCCCTAATCATCCTATGCACCATCAGCAGGATTTGATGCGCCTTTTTGCGGATTTTTTATCGAATTTATAAAATCCCCTACACAATCCGCAGAAAATATGTTATAATCAAGAAGCGCAAGGACAGGCGTGTGCTTTTTACATGCCTATTTGCAGGACTATCATTAGATAGGAGGAACCTATTCGATGCAGTACACCAAGGAAGTTGAAGAAATGGTCTGTGTCGCCAAGGGCCCGAACCACGGCCCGGCGCCCATCCCGGAAGAGGGCAAATGGATTCAGGCCAAGGAGATCAAGGACATCTCCGGTCTGACCCACGGCATTGGCTGGTGCGCGCCGCAGCAGGGCGGCTGCAAGCTGACGCTGAACGTCAAGGGCGGCGTCATCGAAGAAGCGCTGGTGGAAACCATCGGCTGCTCCGGCATGACCCACTCCGCTGCTATGGCGGCTGAAATTCTTCCCGGCAAGACCATCCTCGAAGCGCTGAACACGGACCTCGTGTGCGACGCAATCAACACCGCCATGCGCGAGCTGTTCCTGCAGATCGTTTATGGCCGCACCCAGTCCGCTTTCTCTGATGACGGCCTGCGCGTCGGCGCTGGTCTGGAGGACTTGGGCAAGGGTCTGCGCTCTCAGGTCGGCACCATGTACGGCACCAAGCTCAAGGGTGTGCGTTATCTGGAAATGGCTGAGGGCTATGTGCTGAAGCTGGCGCTGGACAAGGACAATCAGGTCTGCGGCTACCAGTTCCTGTCGCTCGGCAAGATGATGGACGCCATCAAGAAGGGCATGAGCCCGAACGAAGCCTACGAGAAGAACGTGGGCACCTATGGCCGCTTCAAGGCGGAAGACGGCGCCGTCGCTTGGATCGACCCGCGCAAGCAGTAATATAGGAGGTATGCTGAAATGGCTCTGTTTGAAAACTACGAAGGACGCATGCCTCAGCTCCAGCCTGTTCTGGAAAAGTACGGCTTCAAGGATTTTGATGAGCTGAAGGCTTACAACAACAGCAAGGGCGTTGACGCTTATAAGATCGTCGAAGGCATTCAGCCCATCTGCTTCGAGAACGCGAAGTGGGCTTACGAGCTGGGCGCTGCCATCGCGCTGAAGAAGGGCGTTAAGACCGCTGCGGAAGCGGCCACCTGCATCGGCGAAGGTCTGCAGGCGTTCTGCATCCCCGGTTCCGTCGCTGACCAGCGTCAGGTTGGTCTGGGCCACGGCAATCTGGGCGCGATGCTGCTGGACGAGAAGACCGAGTGCTTCGCGTTCCTCGCTGGCCACGAATCCTTTGCTGCCGCGGAAGGCGCTATCGGCATTGCCCGCAATGCCAACAAGGTTCGCAAGAACCCCCTGCGCGTCATCCTGAACGGTCTGGGCAAGGACGCTGCCATGATCATCAGCCGCATCAACGGCTTCACCTATGTGCAGACCAAGTATGACTACCTGTCTGCTGACGTGAAGGAAGACCATGCGCTGACGGTCGTCAAGGAAGTCGCCTATTCCAACGGCGAACGCTCCAAGGTCAAGTGCTACGGCGCTGATGACGTCCGCGAAGGCGTCGCCATCATGTGGCACGAGGGCGTTGGCGTGTCCATCACGGGCAACTCCACCAACCCCACCCGCTTCCAGCACCCCGTTGCCGGCACCTACAAGAAGGAAATGATCGAAGCCGGCAAGAAGTACTTCTCCGTTGCGTCCGGCGGCGGCACGGGTCGTACCCTGCACCCCGACAACATGGCGGCTGGCCCTGCCTCCTACGGCATGACCGACACCATGGGTCGTATGCACTCTGACGCGCAGTTTGCTGGCTCCTCCTCTGTGCCCGCGCACGTTGAGATGATGGGTCTGATCGGCATGGGCAACAACCCGATGGTCGGCGCGACCGTCGCGGTGGCTGTCGCTGTCGAAGAAGCGCAGAAGAACGCGTAATTCTGGCATCTTGCAAGAACCTTCCGTTTCGGCGGAGGGTTCTTTTCTTTGTGGAAAAAGGCGTTTTCGGCAGGCATGTAGATGAACGAACGTTTTTCGCCATTTTTCCCTGCATTTTTGCCGTTTTTCCGCACATTCCGCCCTCCCTCGCCCTTGCGTCCCGTCCGGCAATCTGATAGAATAAAGTATTCTCTGTTCCCGAAAGGATTGATTCACCCATGTTCTTTGATACGATTGCCGCCATCAACAAGGTCGTCAACGATTTCGTCTGGGGTGTGCCGGCGATGGTCTGCATTATCGGCGTTGGGCTGCTGCTCAGCGTCCGCACGGGCTTTTTGCAAATCCGCAAATTCCCCTTCGCGCTCAAAACCACCATCGGGCGCATGTTCCACAAGAAGGAAGCGGCGGACGGCGCGATGACCCCGTTCCAAGCCGTCTGCACCGCGCTGGCGGGCACGGTCGGCACGGGCAATATCGCGGGCGTCGCGGGCGCAATTGCCAT
>UMBR01023023.1_pt1 | contig 10506 bp, 10 predicted proteins | sample 1964011 | NCBI WGS metagenome assembly UMBR01 (sample SAMEA4835946, study PRJEB28245) | human gut metagenome | biome: gut microbiome; material: fecal sample | place: Denmark | collected 2008
AGTTTGTTAATTGTTTTTCTCTTTTTTCGCGGAGAGAACGGGATTCGAACCCGTGATACGCTTTTGGCGTATACACGCTTTCCAGGCGTGCCTCTTCAACCACTCGAGCACCTCTCCTTTTTAATCAGCCGGAGCCTCATTTCAGCCATTTTTGTACCCCGCGCTGATTTCAGTCACAAATGTATTCTTTTTTTTCGTCTTACATAACATCAAGCCTGCAAAAGTTTACTTTTGAAGTCGAAATTAATAAACTTTAAAAACTTTTCTCCGCATTTGTGAAGACTTTTAAAGCATTTTCCGTGGTCCGGGAGGCGATTTCCGACAAAGGTACTCCATAGATTACCGAAAGACATTCTGCCACCTTTACCAGATTTGCACTTTCATTCCGTTTGCCACGATAAGGTACAGGAGCCAAATAAGGTGAGTCGGTTTCGAGCACGACGCGCTTCAAAGGCACATTCTTCAAGACTTCGGGAAGGGTACTTTTTTTGAAAGTAACCACTCCGTTTATACCTAACATAAAAGATTCGTACTCCAACAGCCGTTCTGCATCTTCACTAGTACCCGTGAAACTGTGGAAGATTCCCCGCAAGGCTGTATGCTTGTAACCCGACAAAACCTCCAGCAGTTCCGGATAAGCTTCCCGGCAATGTATAATCAGAGGCAGGTCGTATTCCAGTGCCCACTTCACCTGTTCTTCAAAGACAATCATCTGCTCCTCACGGAAGGTCTTGTCCCAATACAAGTCAATACCCACCTCACCGATTCCATAAAAGCAATGAGAAGAAGAAGAAGTCAGATACCCTTTCACTTTTTCCAGACGTTCCTTCCAACCGGCATCTACCGATGTGGGATGAAAACCAATCATCGGGTAGCAGCAATCGTGTGCCTCACACAGCTTGAGCATAGCCTCGACCGTCGTATCATCAATGTTAGGCATAAACAAGCGGGTCACTCCTGCTTCGACTGCACGAATCACCGCCAGTTCACGGTCAACATCAAACTCTTCGGTATAAAGATGGGTATGAGTATCAATCAGAGCGTTCATATCTTTACAGTTTACGGTCCATTAAATGACAAACAAACTTCTTCAGTTCTTCTTTAAGAGAAGATTCCACGTTTACCTTATCCAGCAACTCCAGTCCTTCCTTATAATAGGCATCAATGCGAGCCTGACAAAGTTCAGGAACTCCTACCTTATTATATAGAGCTGTAACCGACTGGATTTTTTCTTCAGCCACGTAGTCCGTAGCACGAAGCCAGTTCTGTAACGTTTCCTTATCTTCTCCTTCAGCCAGGCTCAAGGCGGTAATCAGCATAAAGGTCTTCTTATTGCAAAGAATATCTCCTCCAATCTTCTTTCCAAAGACAGCCGGATCACCATACACATCCAGGTAATCATCCTGCAACTGGAAAGCCAGTCCCATCTTAATGCCAAAATCATAGAGCAACTGCGCATCCTTTTCAGGAGCACCTCCCAAGATGGCACCAATTTTCAAGGCTGCCGCAAGCAACACGGAAGTTTTCAGACGAATCATTTCGATATACTCGTCGACCGTCACATCCAGACGATGTTCGAACTCCATGTCCCACTGCTGTCCTTCGCATACCTCAAGAGCGGTACGGCCAAACACTTCCATCACGCGTTCCACACATTCAAGCGGACATTCCTTCATCATGAACTGATAAGCAAGAATCAGCATTGCATCCCCGGAAAGGATAGCCGTATTCTCATCCCATTTTTTATGTACCGTAGGCTTGTTGCGGCGCATATCCGCTTTATCCATCAGGTCATCGTGCAGCAAAGTAAAGTTATGATAGGTTTCAATGCCTGCTGCCTGTGAAAAGATACGGGTCACATCTTCCTTATATAAATTATAAGCCAATAGCATCAGCACCGGGCGCAAACGCTTTCCGCCCAACCCCAATACATACTCAATCGGATCATAAAGTCCCATCGGCTCCCGCATATAAGAAAGGTTTCCGATATATTCGTGAATCTGCTGTAACAATTGTTCGCTTGTCTGTTGTTTCATGGAAATGTAATTTAAGATAAGAGAAAAAAGAAAGGCTGCAAAAATGCAGCCTTCACTTTATTATAACGGTCAATAGATTACTGCAACTTAAAGGTTACAGGCACGGTATATTTTACACGTACAGCTTTACCACGCTGCTTACCTGGTTTCCATTTCGGCATCATCTTGATCACGCGGAGTGCTTCCTTATCCAAGTACGGGTCTACACTACGCATAACCACCGGGTCAACGATAGAACCATCCTGGTTAACCACGAACTGGATGATTACACGTCCCTGTACACCGTTTTCCTGTGCGATAGTCGGATACTTGATGTTCTTACCGATGAACTTCAAACATTCAGCCATACCACCCGGGAATTCCGGCATTTCTTCTACCACCTGGAAAATCTGCTGTTCTTCCGGTTCTTCTTCTTCTACTTCAACCGGTACATACTTGATTTCCACAGCCTGGTTGTTTTCTTCACTTGACTGGATAGTAGATTCTTCTACGTTTGCATCATTTTCTGCAATCTGAAGAACTTCTTCCACTTTCGGAGCTTCAGGAGGAGGAGGTGCCTGCTTCTGTTCTTCCTGTTCAGTGATAGGAATCATTTCCTCTTCAAAGATTGGTTCGGTGATACCGGTATCGGTAGTGACCTGCTTGTCACGTTCTGTCCATTCGAACGCTACAAACATCGCTGCCAAGATCAGTACGAAACCTACCAATAACCACGTGGTCTTTTTGCCCTCGAGGTCCGCTTTCGGCGATTTCTTGACTTCCATAAATGTGTTTATTAAAGGTTAATACTCTATACGTGGCAAAGGTAGCATAATTCCCCGAAACTCCGACACCCCAACATAAAAATAATGTAAAACAATGCATATTTTTTATTCCGCACTTGAAATAATCAGCATATCGCCTTACGTGTTCTATGTTTCCCTGTGCGGAAACGTAGGGTTCACGCAGGGAAAACCTACGTTTCCGCCATGAGAAACATAGGTTTTCCGGAAAGGAAACGTAAAAAACACAAACAGGTATCCGAATCATTGCTACAACGTTTTTTCATCTCTGGAATCCCAAACGAATTTCTACCTTATATTATAAGGAAGAGACGCCAAAAACTTTATCCAAAACATCCGATATACAAAGGATTTACACTATCTTTGTCAATGCGAAATCTATTTTATCGAAGCCGAAACATGAAAAAAATTATTATTGCCATCGACGGATTCTCTTCCTGCGGGAAAAGTACCATGGCTAAAGACTTAGCCAAAGAAATCGGATACATCTATATAGACAGCGGCGCCATGTACCGGGCCGTTACATTGTATTGTCTGGAAAACGGATTGTTCAATACCGACGGAAGCATTCAGGAAGAAGCGCTCCGCCAGCAGATGAGACAAATCCAGATTTCCTTCCAGCTCAACCCGGAAACCCAGCGCCCCATGACCTTCCTCAACGGGAAGAACGTGGAAGAACGTATCCGCACCATGGAAGTCTCCTCACATGTCAGTCCGGTGGCAGCACTCGACTTTGTGCGCAAGGCCTTAGTTCAGCAACAGCAGGAAATGGGCAAGGAAAAAGGAATCGTGATGGACGGAAGAGACATCGGAACAGCCGTATTCCCGAATGCGGAACTGAAGATTTTCGTGACAGCCTCTGCCGAAATCCGTGCACAGCGCCGTTACGAGGAACTGAAAGCCAAAGGTCAGGATGCTTCGTTCGAAGAAATTCTTCACAACGTGGAAGAACGCGACCGCATCGACCAGAGCCGGGCAGTTAGTCCCCTGCGCAAGGCTGACGACGCGATTTTACTGGACAACAGTCACCTGACCATTGCCGAACAGAAACAATGGCTGAAAGAACAATTTGAAAAAGCTGCACATGCATCACATTGAAATAGATAAGGACTCAGGATTCTGCTTTGGAGTGACGACCGCCATTTCAAAAGCAGAAGAAGAACTGGCAAAGGGCGCACCTCTGTATTGCCTGGGGGATATTGTACACAACGGGCAGGAGTGTGAGCGACTGAAGGAAATGGGATTGATTACCATCAACCACGAAGAATTTGCCCGACTGAAGAATGTAAAGGTCTTGCTGAGAGCACATGGAGAACCTCCTGAGACTTACGAACTGGCCCGGAAGAACCACATCGAAATCATCGATGCCACCTGTCCGGTAGTACTGCGCCTGCAAAAAAGAATCAAGCAGGAGTACGACACCACTCCCCACGACAAAGACAGACAGATTGTCATTTACGGGAAAAACGGCCATGCCGAAGTGTTGGGACTGGTGGGCCAGACCGAAGGCAAAGCCATCGTCATCGAGAAACTGGAAGAAGTCAGCAAACTGGACATGAACAAAGACATCCGCCTGTATTCGCAGACGACCAAATCGCTCGACGAATTCCGCCAGATTGTGTCCTACATCGAGGCTCACATTTCACCGGAAGCCTCCTTCCTGTACTTCGATACCATCTGCCGTCAGGTTGCCAACCGTATGCCACATATCCGGGAGTTCGCCGCCAGTCACGACCTGATTTTCTTCGTTTGCGGACATAAGAGTTCCAACGGGAAAATCCTCTTTCAGGAATGTAAGAAAGTCAACCCTAACTCTTACCAGATTGACAAACCGGAAGAGATTGACAAGGCCTTATTGTCACATGCACATTCCATTGGAATCTGTGGAGCCACCTCTACCCCTAAATGGCTGATGGAAGCGTGTAAAAAAGTTATAATGGACGAATAATAAAAAAGAAAATCAGTTACAATATAAATTCATATTTGTACTTTTGCTTCATAAAAATCAAACTAACAACTAACAATTATGGGAACTATTAAATGTATTGGTATTCTTACATCCGGAGGAGATGCTCCCGGCATGAACGCCGCAATCCGTGCAGTCACCCGCTCTGCCATCTACAACGGATTACAAGTTAAAGGTATCTACCGTGGATATAAAGGATTGATTACAGGAGAAATCAAGGAATTCAAGACTGAAAATGTCAGCAATATCATACAATTAGGAGGTACCATCCTGAAAACAGCTCGCTGTCAGGAATTCCGTACACCGGAAGGCCGTCAGATAGCTTATGAGACTATGAAACGCGAAGGTATCGATGCACTGGTAGTCATCGGTGGTGACGGTTCGTTGACCGGTGCCCGCCTGCTGGCTCAGGAATTTGATGTACCTTGTATCGGACTGCCCGGAACCATCGACAACGACTTGTATGGTACGGACACAACCATCGGATATGACACTGCCCTGAATACGATTTTGGATGCAGTAGATAAAATACGTGATACCGCTACTTCACACGAACGTTTGTTCTTTGTGGAAGTAATGGGACGCGACGCCGGCTTCCTGGCATTGAACGGTGCCATTGCTGCGGGTGCCGAAGCTGCCATCATTCCGGAATTCAATACGGAAGTAGACCAGTTGGAAGAGTTTATCAATAACGGTTTCCGCAAATCAAAGAGCAGCTCTATCGTGCTGGTAGCTGAAAGTGAAATCACCGGTGGAGCCATGCACTATGCAGAACGTGTGAAGAACGAATATCCGCAGTACGACGTACGTGTGACTATTTTAGGACACTTGCAGCGTGGTGGACGCCCGACTGCACACGACCGTATCATTGCCAGCCGTATGGGAGTAGCCAGCATCCAGGCCCTAATGGAAGGTCAGCGCAACGTTATGATTGGTATCGAAAACGACCAGATTGTGTACGTTCCGTTTGCCAAGGCTATCAAGAACGACAAGCCTATCGACCGCGAACTGGTTAGCGTATTGAACGAGTTGTCAATCTAACAGAACATTCTATATAAAGAATCCCCCTTCAAAAAGCATTTAAACGTCTTTTGAAGGGGGATTTTTGTATACTGTATTTTCTTCTTTTATTTTCTCCGGCGATTTCTACGGTGCGTACGTGTATGACGTTTATAACGTATCCAGCGGCGGCGAATCTGCCAGGCACTCAGCCCTACTACCACCAAAAGAATCAGAATCACAATCCCGCTATTCAGGTTGTCGCCTTTCACACGCGACCAGATTTCCAATACATCAACCGTCTTGTCTCCAAAGTCACGTATCATGGCACAACGGGCTATCACAGACTTATCGGGATACTGTGTGTTACGCAGCTTCACCTTCTGTGCCTCCGGACCGAAGAAATAGCTGGCATCGACTTCCTTATCCAGGGTAGAATCAATACAAGCTTCCAGAATTTCCGGGGCAGCAATGGCACTCACATACCCGTTCTCTTCCATGTTACGCAAAGCGATGTCCGGCCTACAAAGGAAGTTGATAAAATAGCTGGCTGCCTTAGGATTCTTGGCATACTTAGGAATTACCCATCCGTCGTACCACACATTGCTACCTTCTTCCGGAATGGTATAGGCAAGGTCCACTCCTACCGTTGCCGCTTCTTCCATAGCCCACTGTGCGTCTCCGCTCCAGGTCATGTTCATCCAAGCCTTGCCTTTGGTCATCATTTCCTTACCAAAGTCTGCTTCCCATCCGGCCACATTCGGCTTCAACAGTTTCAGATATTTTTCCACCGAGTCCATGGAAGCCGGTGAATAGTCGTTCATCAGGTCAGCCACACTGCGGGTACTGTCTTTCAAATCCCCACGATGCGCATACAGCAAAGCCATGCCATACGAATCGCGATAGGCATCCTTCATCAGAATCTTGCCGGAAAAGCGTTTCTCCCACAGGCATCCCCATGACTTCAGGTCTTTTTCGGAAACAAACTGCTTGTTGTAAAGCAGTCCGGCCGTACCCCACATATAGCACACAGCATAACGGCTGGCCGGCAAATCGCCTTTCACCGTCAGTTTATCTATCTGCTGACGGATATAGGGTGCCACTCCGTTCATGTAATTGGGTGAATGAGCAAAAGCCGTATCAATAGGCTGCAACAAGCCTTTGTGCAGCATTCGTTCGATGATATACTCGGAAGGACACACCACATCAAAGTCTTCATGCCCTTTCTCAATTTTTGTCAGCATGATTTCGTTGATGTCAAACGTCTGATACACGATGCGGATGTCTTCCCCTGTCTGTTCCTTATAATATTTCTGAAAATCTTCCAGTACGCCTTCACCAATGTAGTCTGCCCAGTTGTACACCTTGAGCACGTTTTCGCGCGATTCATTGGCGTTGTAGCATCCTGTCAACAGACAACATACACACAAAGCCACCCACCAGTTCCACCTTTTCATCTTCTGTTTCATTTATTCTTTGCTTTGTCAGCTCTACGGTTAATAATAATCAGCAGCACCAGTATCACCACAAAAATCACGGCCGACAGCGGACGAAGTTCCGGCGTCAGACCACCCTTGCGGGCATCGGCATAAATATAGGTAGAAAGCGTTTCCAGTCCCTGATTTCCGATGGTAAACACCGTTACCGCAAAATCGTCGATGGAAATGGTCAGTGCCAGCAGGAATCCGCTCACCATTCCCGGACGGATTTCCGGAATAATCACTTTCCACAAAGCCTGCATAGGAGTAGCTCCCAAATCGAGTGCGGCCTCATACAGGTTCGGATTCATCTGTTTCAGGCGCGGCAACACACTCAGCACCACGTACGGAGTACAGAAGGTGATATGTGCCAGCACTACGGTGGTAAATCCCTGGGTAATGCCTAATGACACAAACAGCAGGAACAAGGAAATACCGGTAATAATATCTCCGTTCAATATAGGAATGGTATTGATGAATCCCATGGCTTTCCGGCTGCGGGCCTTCAGATTGTAGATTCCGATGGCAGCCACACTTCCCAACAAAGTCGATACCGTCGCAGCAATAAAGGCAATGGCTATTGTATTTATCAGCGCATTCATCAGGGAATGATGTGCTCCGGTGTTACATAAGGAGCGATACAGATTGAGCGAAAAGCCGGTCCAGTTGCCCAATACCTTTGCATCGGTAAAGGAATAAATCACAATAATCAATATCGGAGCATACAGCAACAGCAGCAATACCCAAAGATAGGTCTGCATCAGCACTTTCTTTACCATACCTGTCCTCCTTTCTCTGAATCACTCTTTTCATCAGAACTAAAGAGTGAAGTGGCCGCAATCAAGAACAGCATAATCAAGGAAAGGGCTGCTCCATAGTTCCACATACTGTTGTTGATATTCTCCTGAATAGTCGTACCAAACAACTTAATGTTGTTCATGGTCAGCAATTCTGCAATGGCAAAGGTAGAGATGGTCGGCATAAACACCATCATGATGCCGCTCACCACTCCGGGCATGGACAGAGGGAACACCACCTTCCAGAACACCTGGAAAGAGTTGGCTCCTAAATCCTGTGCTGCTTCCACATAACTCGGGTCCATCTTCTGAAGGGTATTGTAAATCGGATATATCATGAAAGGAATAAAGTTGTAAATCATTCCGAATATCAACGCTCCTTCTCCTAAAGGCAGACTGGCAAAGTCGAACAAAGCTACGGTAGCCAGCGTACGTATCAGGATGTTGACCCACATCGGCAGGATAAACAGCAGAATCAGCGTACGCGAATAGCTTGAATTACTGCGGCTCAGAATCCAGGCTGCCGGATATCCCAGTACGATACAACCTATCGTAGTCAGTATAGCTATGCCGATGGAATAAATAAAGGTATTGACTGCTTCCGGATGGGCAAGGAACTTCCGGAAGTTTTCAAGCGTCATACGACCTGCATCATCGGTAAATGCATATACCACAATTAGCAGAAGCGGAACAATCACAAAAATGATAGAGAAAATGAGATAAGGAAGTGTCCAGCTTCGGCGTGAAAGAAAAAACAAACGCAGTTTATTCATCGTTCCTCCTGTTTTACACGTACCCGAATATCTTCAGGAGCAATGGAAATGCCCACACGGTCTCCATCATCCCACACATCGTTCGTATCGACAAACACATTCTCATCCCAGTCTGACCATACCGTCAGGTGGTAATGGTTTCCTTTGTACAAAATAAACTTGACTTCTCCGGTCAGCATGCCGTCTTCTGCATTGTCCAGCAAGTTGATTTTTCCGAAATCCACGTCTACCAGCACATCGCCTAATGGCACTCTCTGAAGGTCTACCGGTGCACACTCAAACTCACATCCTAAGAATTCCACATGAGTTTCATCGATAAGCTTGCCTTCAAAGGTATTGCAGATACGCTCTTTCTTCATGATGTGAATATCAAACGGCTTGACCAGCATACCCACTTCGGTTCCGGCCTCGAAAGCGTGATAATCCTGCACCACAAACTCATAGCCGTGGCACAACACCACCATTTCATAGTGTACTCCTTTAAAGATACACGATTGTACGGTACCACGAAGCTGTGCCATATCCGACACCGGGAATATATACAAATCCTCCGGACGAATCACCACATCCACCGGCGTGTTTTCGCCGAATCCTTCGTCCACACATTCAAAGTCACGATCGCAGAAATGTACCAACTTATCTTTCACCATGACTCCGTTCAAGATATTACTTTCTCCGATAAAGTCGGCCACGAACGAGTTAATCGGCTCATTGTAGATGTCGGTAGGGGTACCAATCTGCTGGATACGTCCCTCACTCATCACCACGATGGTATCACTCAATGTCAGGGCTTCTTCCTGATCGTGCGTCACATACACAAAGGTAATGCCCAGCGTCTTGTGCATTTCCTTCAACTCCATCTGCATGTCCTTACGCATTTTCAGGTCGAGTGCAGCAAGAGGCTCATCAAGCAACAACACTTCCGGCTCGTTTACAATAGCACGGGCAATAGCCACACGCTGTTGCTGTCCGCCCGACAAAGAGTTTACGTCACGGTACTCATAGTCGGTCATACCCACCATTTTCAACGCAGCCTTCACCTTTTTCTCCATTTCTGCCTTAGGCATTTTTTTCAGCTTCAGTCCGAAAGCGATATTATCATATACATTCAGGTGAGGAAACAAAGCATATTTCTGGAATACCGTATTCACCGGACGACGATGCGGAGGAATTTGTGTAATCTCCTTCCCACCAATGTACAACTCGCCCTCCGAGGCAGTCTGAAAACCTGCGATAAGCCGCAGCAAAGTAGTCTTTCCACATCCGGAAGGACCAAGAATTGTCACAAACTCACCTTTACGGATAGATAAGTTTATATTATCGAGTGCCGTTTTTTCACCAAAAAACTTCGACACATTCTTTACTTCAATAATAGGTTTATTGTCTTGTTGCATACACTTGTTCTGATTTCAGCCTGCAAAGGTACACATTATTATTAATTTATCCCGCCAAAATAAAACAGTTTTAGCAGTACAACCCAACGAGAATATTTTTAATTCTCTTTTCTGAAATCGAACATCAGGTTCAGACGTAACCCTTCATCTCCCTTCTTGATACGTATATTTCCCGGCTGACTGTTCGGACCTTGTTGTTCAATCGGCTTGAACGAACAGATGGCAGGGATATCAAGCAAGAACGATATATCCCCTTCAGGAAATTCGGGCATGGTCCGTTT
>UMBR01067590.1_pt1 | contig 10441 bp, 9 predicted proteins | sample 1964011 | NCBI WGS metagenome assembly UMBR01 (sample SAMEA4835946, study PRJEB28245) | human gut metagenome | biome: gut microbiome; material: fecal sample | place: Denmark | collected 2008
CTCTTCCGAAGCTGTACCATTCGCTTTGCCAGTTCCATATTTATTTCTGCCCATGTTTTTTGATATAAATTAATCATGCTAATATTTTAGCAATTCCACATCAAAATTGCAAGAAATAGATAAAATATTATCCCTCCCGTTATCTTATTTCATACTTCTTCTGCATTGCATTCATTACTTCCGGATCCTCTAATCGTATAATCTTATCCGCATCTCCTCCGGCACTCATTTTTGCGATCAGAGCCAACAGTGACTTTCTCTCTTCCATGCGTCCTTCTTCGCGTCCTTCTTCGCGCCCACACTCCCGCTCAGCCTTACGGAGCTTCTTTTCTTCTTTTTCTTTGTCATACTCAAATATACTCACCTTGTACACCTCCGCCCGATTGTGCTGCAGGAATTCCGTAAGGATTCCTTCGTTAATGCATTCGGTAATCGCCAGTTCCACCGCCTCATTCAATGGCATTTCCGCTGCGTACTTTCTGACTCTTGCCACATACTCTGCATATTCCCATAAAACATGGCAGTTATTCATCAGTTCCTCATTATGTCCGGCATTGATATTTAACATCGTAACCTTCAATTCCAGCGCCGGATCCTGCATCGGATTCTCAAAAGCATCCGACAACCGCAGTTCTGTACGATCCGGAACGTCCCGGTCTGTCCCATTATAAAACACCAGGAAATTCGGCGTCGGAATCTTTTGAATACCAGACGAATATAGGGATTTCTCATCCACCAGCTTCTGATACTCGCTGGCTATGTAGAACAGATCCCGCAACGGAATATTGGGGTTATACGTAGACTGATGTTCATACAGGTACAATCCCATTTCCAGTACAAATGCCAGATCATTCTTCATGCCCATATAAATGGCATTTTCCAGAGTCACGATCTCCAACTCTTCCGGGTTCTGATAATGTTTCCCTGTTACTGCATTATACAGAGATAACAAATTTTCGATTTGGGAAAATATCCATCGAAAAATAGTATCCTTGTATTTGCGGTTAGCAATAAGCAATTCGTAGCTGCGTTTCTTCATAGTGTCCTCCTGTTCCCATAGCACTTGAAATCAAGAAGGTACACTTCGCCTGTCCTATCCACTTGTCATTCAACGTACTATGCTGTGCATGCATGGTTAATGTGGTATAAAAGCATAGAATTCATTGAAATGATATAGATGTGTGGATCAGCTCTCGCTGCCGGAATCGTAAGAATATATGCTTTGAGATTATAGTACTAACAATTCCGGCACTTGTCAACACAGCACTTCCTATATATGTGAAAACAACAGACGTTGCAAATCCAGTTCTTTCCTGCCAATCTCCGATAAATGGCTATACGCCTACTCCATACTCTTTCTGATCTTATCAATCAATGTCACATCCGCCGGAAGCCACTGCACGGAATCCAGTTCCTCCTTCGTCAGCCACCTGGCAGCCTCTGCCTCGAGAAGCTTCAACTCTCCCGAAGCGACCTCACACCAGAAACAATCCATGGATAAATGAAATGCCGGGTAATCGTACTCTATGGTATCTATCAGGTCTCCGACCTTAACCGTGGCATCCAGTTCCTCACGGATTTCTCTGACAACTGCCTGCTGTGGGGTCTCGCCTGCTTCGATCTTCCCGCCGGGAAATTCCCAGCCGCCTTTGAATTCTCCGTAGCCCCTTGCGGTGGAAAATATTTTGGTTTTGTGCTCTATGGAATCGCAGATCACGGCTGCAACTACTCGAATGGTTTTCATACCGCCTCGTTCTCCTTTGAAATATTGCTCTGGAAATATCTTAATAAGTCCTCGCGTACGGGATGATGCATTTTCATGGTCACCTTCGCGATCGGTTTCATTTTACCATTATTGTCTTCCTTCTGGCTATCTGCAGATTCCACAATATCAAATTGTCCCATATAATAAAAACCGGTCTCTGCATCACTCTTTTTCACCATCTCGGAGCCGTCAAAACCTTCTGCATATAAGGACTGCTATTATCTTTACCAATCTGAGAATCCCACTTAAAAATCAGATTATCTTCAAAAGCATCTGCGTAATCCGGCTTGCCATCTGCGTAATTTTTACCTTCCTCGGCTTCTTCTTTATGGTAAGTAATAAAAATGAATACATCGTCACCTATCCGACTCATTCCATACATTGTAGATGACAGATCTTTGCCGCAATTCATCAACAGACTCACATCTCTTCGGGAATACTTCTCATATAATACAAAAGGTGTATCTTCTGATTTACCCTTGGTATATTTATCCTTATATCTAGCCAGTCCAACTTTGATAATATCCCTGATCTGAGCATTAAACTCTTCGTTCTGCAAGCATCTCTGATAAGCTTCCACACTCCTCATCGTGCGTTCTCCATCAGGGCGCAATATGTTCATAAATTTATATTTCTGGTATTCATCATCCTTGCTAACAAAATGTCCTTGCAGAACTTTGACAGATTCCTCTACTTCCTGATCCGTTATAAAATAATCATACTCATATTCGAGTTCTCTTCGAACATCGCTGGTCGAGATGGTATCTTTCCATTTCCTGTTCTTCCACCTTTTCGACAACAATATTATAATGCTGCCTCAATCCGGATCGTGCTTTCGATATCAATGCATAGAACTGCCTTATATTTTTTAATTGAAGCTTTTCGGTGCATTGGTTCGCATTCCTAAACGCCACTATTTCATCATCACGATACACAGTGTAATAGTTCACTTATCCACCTCAGAGCAAAACTTTCTTTAATTCCTCTCCGTTACTCTTACTGCCTAACAGGAGCTCATAATACCGCAAAAGACGTGGTGCCAGAGGAAGATAATTATCCCTTGACGATACCATTTCTTTTACCTCCGTCTTTCGACCTGGAAGGACGAATCCACACCTGCTTGCCCCCGTCAGAAGCACATATGCCAATAACTGATGGCTATCTGATCTGTCCGGTCTTCCGCTCATTTTGTATTTTGCATCAATAACAATAAACGGCTTATCATCTTCATATACAATAATATCCGGTATGCAAAATGGCATCAGATGGATCCCCTTTTCAGCATCATCGGAATTATTAATATCTTTTTGTAAGTAGAATCTTTTTGAATACTGCTCTACTCTGTATCTGCTATTCTTCAACGCCCTTTTAAGTTCTGTCCGGGCATAGTATTCAAATAATGTTTCCATATTGATTGCATATGGAATCGTATAGCTGTATCGTTTTTCATCTCCTTTTGGCTCTATCTCATAATTATGAAAATCCAAGGATAGTATTGCCCGTGCCTGCTGGATCACAGGCTTATAATATGAATAAAGTCCTCCAATATTTGATGTGTTAAAATCCGTGTTACTTATGCTCATAGTCTTAACGTGCCTGAGACTGTTTAAGCAATAGTTTATCTTGCCATTTACAGAGCTTTCTTCCTTGAATTTGATGTTTAGAATTGTCTTGCATTTTAATAATGCCGCCTTAACAATTCTGTTTTCAACTGTATCCTCCGTGAAGTCCACATATTTGCAATAAAACTTATCACTTCTGCCTCTTGCGGTATTGTGCTTGATATTTTTATTAACATCTATCTTACCGCGAAGTTTTGCTGTGAAATTTTCTTCATGGTATATAAGCGACTTCTTAAGCCCTTTTTTGCATAATGCATGACATGAATTTATATAACTCAGCGCAAACAGAATATCAGTTTCAATATCAGCATTCTGTGGTAAACGGATCAAAGGCTGATCATAAAAAATGTTAAATAAAAATCGCTTGTCTGCTGCCAATTCAGCCATATAGACATCGTATTCATCATCCATCATAACGGTTTCAAGCATTTGCCACGGATCCAGTCCATAGTTTGAAGTAATAACCAATATATGTTCTTTTCCGCTATCCTGAATAGGCATACCATTCCTGTCATATATGCGACCAACACCTACTTGCCCGCTTGTCCACAGGTTATTATTATATCTGTGTATGCCAAAGTTTATCTCTGGCTGCAACAGGTCGATTCTACCCCAGAAGCCCTCTTTTTCATCAATTTTAGACCAGTCGTAAATATGGTGGACTATTATTTCTTTTGCCATATACTATCACCCGATTCTTAATATCCAAATTCTTTACGGAGATCGTCAATAAACTTACCAATATAGGCATTATCAATTATTGCGTTTGATTTGGTGAGATTACCGAATTCCTTTACATAGAGCATAATATTCTCGCTCAATAGACTTATCTGTTCTTCACCACTTCCGGCCGTATGAATTTCTGATGGCATATGCTCTAGCGGAGTCAAGCTTTCTGTAACATCCAGAATCCCATCCTTTACATACTCTCGTAAGATAGGAATCACCTGGAAAATGAAATGTTCGATTATCGCATCTTCATATCCCTTCTTCCGGTCACGCAGAAAGTAAGTGTGTCCTATCCTGACATCACTTTTCTGATATTCATTGTTAAAGAAACGGTTATCATCAAACAATCTCTGAACAGCATCAAAAAGCAACAGTTCTATGGAGTTTTCATCCACATTTCCTGATGCATTCTGGTAACACTTCATAACGATCTGCCTGTCTGCCGGACTATCTATAAAAATAAACCTCCTTCTTATAGCGTAATCAATGGCATCTATGGACTTGTCAGCCGTGTTCATCGTTCCGAGAATAAAAAGATTCTTACCTAAAACGATATCCTTTGTGACATTCCCTGTAACCTTTTCCTTTACCTCATATGGAGTGGAAACCTTGCTGTTTCTGTATTCCAGACCATAAATCAGTTCACCGAATACCGTCGCAAGATTTGCTCGGTTAATCTCATCAACAATAAGATAAAACTTAGGTTGAGCACCTCCTGTGGCATTATCTGCTGCCGCCTTTGAAAACTCAGCTATTCTACCAAGAATGCGATTTACACTTTCATAGTTTGGTGTAGTCTGTCCTGCTGGGATCTTTACCTCTATACCGCGAATAAAATCCTCATATCCATACGACGGGTGGAACTGAACAAGATCCCACCCACCGGTCGTAAACTTTGAAGATGCCTTGGGATCAGCGTAATCCGCATCTGTCAGTTTATATGCATCCAAATCACTAGAGATATCTTCTTGTGACGCAAATGCTTTCTTCAAGGACGGAGCATTTGGATCCAGCTGATTCAATACGAACCGTTTGCTTTCAAAGGTCTTAGATGTTCCGGGAGGTCCCTGAAATATCATCTGCCTTATGCCAATGTTCTCCATAATCTTCTGATAATCTTTTAAATCGACCATTTTCAGCACTCCTTTTATCTTGATTATTTTTTTAGCTGCACCAGAACAGTTAAACAAATTCTCATAATCATCTATGGTTAATACTTTTTTACCCGAAACCAATGCATCATACTTATTCTCATCAACTTCTATATCGTCATCCACTCCATACCACAGCAGTCTTAGGTTCTTTATCTTATCTCCATAATATGCTAATCGATTTTCATCGCCCTTTGGTGCTGTGGGTGATCGCCCCTTCAGTACTTGTTTCACTTCATCAAGGTATCTTTGTTCCAGCTCAATTAACCGATACAACTCAACATAAGCTGGATCTGTCCCCATTATCAAAGCAATATTTGTCTTATACAGTTCCAAATACCTTTCCAATATAATGTGAACAGCAGACATAATATTTACGGTATTGTGCTGAACTCCTAATTCCGGTGAATCGGGATTAAAACCGTGATTTCTAAACCCACTCAAAGGAATTAGTTCTGCATCTGGTCTTCCATCACAAAACGAAACAACATATTCCTCTGTATCGTTCTGGGATGCATAGCGTCCGGTTGCTGCACTGTCCATTGTGTAATATGCATGAGTCCCAGATACTTTACCGCCTCTGACTGTTTCATACATAAACCTATTAGCTTTATTTTTTTCAACAAGATAAGCCGCCTTATCAATCGGTGCGTGTAAGCTCTCAATATATGCAATGCTTGTATTTTGAAGAAGAGATCCCAAAAGAACATCATGCGGAAATACACCATTTAAAATCAAAGCATCTATGATGCACTCCATCATTCCTCTAAAATCAACGCATTTAGCCGATACTATCGTCTTATGATAATAATTCCGCGAATCAGCAAGCGAAAAAGAGGTTATATCTTTATTCTGCCTTACAAGTTTTTTTCTTATTGCAGAAATCGGGCATAACCCTTCAACGCCCACATTGATACTCAAATTAACCTGTTCAATAAACGAATCTGGGGCACTCTTCAACAGCCCCATCGAATATAGGTCTCGTAGGTATGGTCCAACCTGAAACCTGACTTTCTGACGAATGTTATCTAAGATAAAATGTACGTTTCCAGCCCGTGCAACAATATACATTCCATGTCCAGGAACATACTGGATAGGCTCAATCCCCGGCTCTGATTGAAAATAGCTTAGAACATAGTCTTCGACCCTATCATATATATCCGTTATCAAATTCATCGCCGGAACACTTATATAACCTCGATAATATCGGCGTAATATTTCTTTTGAAGATTTTAGTTCCTTCAGATATGTCATTCTTCTTCGCACAGCAAGATCTAGCCCGTTCCGTGCATCAAGTGTATTCTCGGTAAAAATAAGAATCACATTTTCCGGGATATTCATATAGCTCCCACCGGATAGCTCAATATCTTGATTGCGGTATTCCATGGCATATAGTAAATTCCCCAACAGATTACTTGCGTTCGCTCTGTTGATATCATCAAGAATCACACAATACTTTTCAGCCTTGCCCTGAGCTCTATTGCAAAGCCGCATAATTCTCTTTTCAGTAAAAGAAATGCTAATACCACTTCCAACGCTTACCTCAAGGCCATACACAATATCATCAAACTCCATTGAAGGGTGAACTTGAATAAATTCACATCTCTTACCATCTGAAACAAATTTCTCGATATCCTCAGCATCATCCGCAGGATTTTGAGCAAAAGCATCTGCTTCAGTCATATTCTTTATACACATATAATATGCAACCGCACGTGCGAGAAATGTTTTTCCCGTTCCTGGGCAGCCGCGAATCAATATATTCGCCATAAAGCCTCCACTTTATTCTCCTTGTTCAAGTACCCTCTGTACAAATCGTGCAAGAAAATATGATATTTTAGGTGGAACCGCATTACCTATTTGTCTGCTTATCTCTCTTCTTGCGCCATAAAAAACAAAACTATCAGGAAAACTTTGTATACGCGCCGCTTCTCTTGGACTTAATGTTCTGTCTTCATCCGGATGAATGAATCTACCGCCCGCAGGCGTATCAAATCTTGTTGTAATAGTTGTTGCCGGTTCATCCCAAATTAACCGTCCATAGGAACCACTATGGACAGAATTAATCTCTTCATCCAATTCGGTATAATTTTGACCATTATCTATTTTGTGCATTCTCTCAACCGCCTTTTTGGAATGATTCGATTGAGTATGATTGGTCAGCTCTGCACCATCGCTTGCAAGATATCTTTGATACTGGTTTTGCGGCTCAGGATTTGCTATAACGCCTGTCTCTGTGACAGCCGGAAGATTTCCAATCGCATCCCTAACCGTTGTCGGTGAAAAATAATCCGGGTACTCTTCCATTATATCGTTGCGCGTTTCTTCCCAAATTGCTTCAAAATCAACGCCTTTTATCGTTGTGCCGATTATTATCAGTCGTTCACGTTTCTGCGGAACGCCAAAGTCCACTGCTCTTACTACTTTATGGAAAACACTATAAGATACGCCTTCATTCAGTTCGGAATCTATAAAAATATTCAGAATTTCCTTGAATATCTTCCCTTTCTGCATATTCTGCATTCCCTTAACATTTTCCATTACAAATATCTTGGGCTTTACAGTTTTAACCACATTATAGTAGTGCTTGAATAGATAATTTCTCGGATCATCTATAAAACCTTGTCTTATCCTTGCACCGGCCATTGAAAAACCTTGGCATGGAGGACCACCAATAATAACCTCTGCATCCCCCGCAGAAAAAACGCCAGAATTATCAATGTTCTTGATATCATCAACAAGAACTTCTATTTCAGGATGGTTTCTTTGATATGTATTCGCTATTGCCGGGTCAAACTCAACCGCCTTATCTATTGAGAACCCGGCTTGGAGAAATCCCAATGATAACCCTCCGCACCCAGCAAACAAGTCAATGACTTTCATCGTTATTCAGCTCCTCCACTTGTCCTATATCTAAAAGCAAATTCTTTAATATATTTGTTTTCCTCTTTGGTCAGACCAAACATATTATTTATATAAGTATCTATAGCGTGTATCTCTTCTATACACTCTCTATGCTTATACTCATAATCCGTTTGTTTTGTGCCAACATATACTTTTGTCTCTTCTAATTTCTGCCTTAAATCCATAGCGAGCCTGCTTGCTCTTCTATAGTTACCATTAAAAGGAGCCATAAAGCCATTTAACTCTTTGCTTACGTGCCAGCAATCTGAGGTTGCTATCCAGTACCACCAAAACAATGAGGAATTAATCAAGCAGTAACAATAATCAGCTGCTTCTTCACAGTCAAAGTTGAAAACCTTATAATCGGGATCATCTACCTTTTCTCTATAAGCCTTCATCCAAAAGGCTTCGCGCCTGTTTAAATACACAGACTCGTCACCTTCTCTCGAAACAGCATAAACAGACTGCATTCGAGCAGGATCTGTAATCTTGCGGAATATCCGTACATCTATATCTGTTCCAAGTTTAGGAATCCAATTATCAGAGTAAAAAGTATTCCTTACAACCTGTGTATTGCTAAACAGATTATTTCTTTCCTCTTTGTACCAGTACTGATAATTACCCGTGTATATCCGTCTGGTATTCTTTCTCTGTTTTCCAATTAAAATACAAAGCTTCTGATGAACCGAATCAAACAAACAATCCGGTCTGTCTGCATAACTCAAAATATATTGTTCCGATACGGCACCTATCAATTCATCGCGCAAATCCGACATTCTTGGCGTTGAAATATATGATAGCGGAATAATAAATCCCATACTGCCATTTGTTGTTAATTGCTTTGCTGCATTTATCAGAACATTGGCATAAATATTTCCATATTTCTTTTCTAACGCCAAACCACTCTTGAAATCCTCAACATACGGTGGATTCCCGACAATTATGTCATAACGCTTGTGATTAGGATTTCTCATAACATAATCGTATGAGTAAAAATTCCTCTTCATCAATTCAGCCAATCCTTGAATTGCTCTTGTGCCAAAATGCTTTAACACACAAATTAGCAACCTCAGTTTTGTGATTACGATAGATTCTTCATTTATATCATTTCCATATACTGTAGATACAGCTTCATGCACAAGACGAACCGGAACCGTTTTATAGTGCTCACCGAGCATTTCAAGTTTATGTTCCAACGCCACCAGCAGGTACTCTCCCGCACCACAAGTAGGATCGAATACCGTCTTTTTTGTGGCAAACGATTTATACGGTATCTCCGATAAATCTTCCTGTCCGATGTTCTGTTGATTAAGTTTACCGTATGCTGCTTTGATACTGTTTGCCACGATAAAATGCACTACATCGCAAGGCGTGTAATACACTCCCTTGCTTTTTCTTATAGATTCTTTTTCATTCAACTTCGACAACATATTCTGCGTCTCGAAGTATGAATGGTTTGTCTTATTCTTTATATTATTGACATATTTCTTCTTACCTGCTATGGCAATTATTTCATCGAAAACAAGAGCAATCTCATTTTCATTGCAGATTGTCGATGCATACGAATATGTCAAATCCAACGCATCATCTATGAACATATTCCTTCACCTCTTCATAACGCACTTTTTCCGCTATTAACCCACTCATCCAGTTCTGATTTCTTGAACTTCCATAGCTTCCCTATCTGATGGGCAGGAAGGTCTTCTTTTTGGCGGATCCACTTTCTTAACGTTACTGGCTTTATGTTCAAATATTCGGCTGCGTCTTCTAAGCTAATATAATTATCATCTATTCTTTCGCTCATTTGATATCCCTCGTTACAAAACCGTATACCTTTACTCGCATATCATAGCACATCAATATTTGATTTTCAAGATATTTGCATATACTATTTGATATTTATTGATATTTAATGTGACGCTTCACTTGTCCTTCAAGTATCATTATACTCATGTAATGTCCAAAATAACGGACACAAAGCCAACATATAGATCTGCCTCGGATCACCATTTCCTTCCATTCATCTGCCACCGGTCATGCCGCTTGATACTTCTCACCGCCTGGTTCAGCGTGTTTGCTCTGTTATGCTGATGGTAGGGATGCTGGTACCGGTGCTTATGAAAGACAACCACGGAACCGACATCCGGCCACTCACAGTTATGGATGTACCAGTAATGCCCCGTGTTCCGGGACATTATGGTCACATCGTAGTCATCCACTCCGTAAACGTCAAATCCTGCGCCTTGGCTAATTAGTCTTTTTGTGCCACA
>UMBR01060165.1_pt1 | contig 10367 bp, 3 predicted proteins | sample 1964011 | NCBI WGS metagenome assembly UMBR01 (sample SAMEA4835946, study PRJEB28245) | human gut metagenome | biome: gut microbiome; material: fecal sample | place: Denmark | collected 2008
AAGCGTTTTACAAGCGGTCGTGTCACAATCAGCGAAACAAGTGACACAACAAGGAACACCGCCGACTGGATTGTTATGTCGCTTGTGAATATAGTTGTTATTGCGGCACAAACCGAGCCGAGAACGAACCATATCGAAACAAGCTGTGTTGTAAAGCCTTCGCAAAGCAACATGAATATTGCAAAGCCTATCCACACTATCGGCATATATTGCTCCATAGGGCTGTCACCCTCCTTTTCGCATAATTTTAACATAATATTATATATTAGTCAAACTATTTTATTGCTATTTTATGCATTCTCTGTCAGATAAATTCATTTAACTAATCTCCCAAAATGTACAATAAAATCGCCTCCTATGATAATAAGCAAATTACCATAAGGTGGTTTTTGTTAATAATCTTACAATCCGCATACTCGTAATCGGAACTAAATACAAGGACATCATCACTCGCGGACAGTCCTGACCTATGTAGTTCTGCCGAAATCATTATGTTTGATTTGTTACACTGGCATTTCATTTTTATAATAACCATATACAAACGCAGGCTAAATTACAATATCAGATTAGCTTACGGCTTACGATGAAATAACATTTTACTTTCTATCTGATAAAAAAGATATTCAGAAAGAAACTTTTCCTTTAAAAGCAATTACCGTTGACAATAAACAGCCTATGCGGTTATATTATGCCGAAAGAGAATTTTGGTTTGAAGTCCCCATACGCTTCGTACACAAAGGCGAAATTTCAAAAATAAACATAAATCTCTCATCTTTAAAATGTTAAAACTAATTCAGGCAACAAGAGGCATACCACTCGGTATGCCTCTTGTTTTGATGACTTTGTTTTTACAAAACTTAAAATAAAATACAAGAACTTTTTTGTCTTATGCCTATTATTATCTCAACTAATTCTACAATTTACTTTTCAAATTTGTATGGTTTCCTAACAAAAGAAATATATTCTTTAGAAATCGCACCGTATTTTTGATAGTTGTGTATCGCATCAAACAGACTAATAGAATTAGCTCCACCTGAATAATTCGGATTATCATTCTGTATTGGATCATATTCCCAAAAACAAACAGGACATATTTCATACAAAGAATTGTTCTCTGTATTTAGTGTTTTACAACCACAACAAGGACATTTTCTTTTCAAAAAAAGCACCACACTATTTATATTTTTTAACTTGAGATCTCCAATATCTAATACCCTCTCTTGGTCTAAAATATGAAGAAATTGTTCCTTTATCACTTACACATATAAACTCATTTGTTTTTGAATTATATTTAAAATACCATCCATTTCTCGAAGTAAATTCATGGATACTTTTACCAGAGGAATTTAATAACTTTCTTGCACCATTTAAATATTGATTTTGACTTCTATATTTTGAGCCCCATTCTTTTGCATGTTTTCTAAAATGTTGTCCCAATTTCGCAGAATTTTGAAACATCGCCTTATTCCAGGATTTTTTAATACCTAAGAACCAACGTACTCCATTTGGAATTTTTGACATTATCTTTGGATGTGTTTTGAGAAATTTAACAACAATTTTTACGATAGCTTTTCCAGCAAACCAACCAATAACAGCTCCGCCAACAACAACACCAACTCTAATAGCCCAATATTTCCAACCCCAACTATATCCCAACTTTTTGGCGACATAATCTCCTAGAAACCAACCAGCAACACCGCCAATGACCGCCATAGCCCACTGTAAAGGTGTTCCAAATTTTCCAGACTTATCTATATTTAAAACAGGATTATTCTCACAGTAAGAGAACATATTTGTACTTAGCGGAGTACCTGTGTTCGTATCGCAATATATATCCGCATTCAAAAATCTGCCTGTGAATGGATCGTAGTAGCGACTTTGGAGATAATAGAGTGAAGTTTCGGTATCATAAACATAGCCACGATAACGAATTGGGTTCAGTTCACGGACTGTCGGCTCGCCTTTGGTATCTTTTATGTTACCCCAAGCGTCATAAACATAGCTTGCGACTTCTGTGCCTGCGAGGTCGATTATTCTGACTACATCGCCCTGCAAGTTCTTCACATAAAAGTACATTGTACCGTTATATGAAAATGATGTTGCGTTTCCGTCTGAATCGTAGTAGAACAGCAGAGTATCATTACCCTTTACAAGGGCAATAAGGTTTTTGTTGCTGTCGTAGTAATAGTTGGTCTTAACTCCGTCAACGGTTTTCTGTGTTCTCATACCGTTTGAGTCATAACTCATTTGAATAGAACTATCGGAAGTGTTGATTTTCTTGAGAATTCTTCCGTTCTCCCATTCAAAACTCATTCCGTCACGGTATGAAAGCGGATTGCCGTTTGCATCGTAGGTAATATTGTCACCATTGATTTTTGTCAGTTTGTCTTTCCAGCTTGTATCGGTGTACTCGTAAGTATTACCATGCTGTGTTCCTGTCGGATAACCGTAGGTCGGATCAAGAACCTGTTCATATTTATTTTGCAGATTTCCTGCTCCGTCATGAGGAAATAGTTACAAAAGTTCTTACTTTAGTTGTTGATGAGGCTCTAAGAACCTCATCAACAACTAAAACGCAGTTTGTTTTACAACTTTTTGCAGAAATAAACCTGTTTTTTTATTTTTCAGTGTACTTCGCAGAATCCGCTATCTTGTCTAAAATCTTACTATCCACTGCTTTTCCGTAAGTATACAATGTGATGACATTATCTTGATTGTAAAATTCTATATAATCTTCAACCTGTGATTTTCCGTCAAAAGAAACTAATGCCTCACCTATCATTGTTCCCAATGAATTCACAGAGCTATTAATACTTACAGCGTTGAAAAAGTTATTACTGCAAATGTTATCCTCTGTCGTGTTATCGTCAATTTTTATTGAATCGCCTATCTGAAAACAATCACCTACTCTACTTTGAAATAAAAAAATCTTTCTATTATCACTTTTATCACAGAAATACAATAAGCCATTTTTCTCTCCCTGTTCCCAGTTATCAGGTACTTTAAATGACATTGTACTATTGACACGCACCTCTTTCCATCCAAAGTATAAATGAAAATCTAAAGTTTCAGAAATTATCGATACAAGTAAATAAATCAGAATAATCAAAAATAATATTATCGTTGTAGCGATAGCTTGTTTATATTTTTTAACTGATTTCATGATCATAATTTCTCATCACCCCAATTAATTTTAGGTTCAAAAATCCAAGCATTCGAATCATATCCAGAGTTTTTCTTATCTGTAGAGCCTAAGTCAGCAGGATTAGCATGATTAACAGCTATTCTCAAGTTATAAGCCCTATAATGCCATGATATTTCAGAATTAATTCCTGGAATTGTCCTTCCTTTTAAATATTTCTTCTTATATTTTTTATTTATACTTTTAATTGCTTTAAATATAGCTTCCGCAACAATTCTCGTTCTACCCATATTGAACAATGTTGAGTAATTAGGATTTCTGTCAAAATAAAATTTAAGCACGCCTTTTTTAGTTAAAGTGGAATAAATATTATATTTTTTCTTATTTATGTTTATTTTACTTGTAATTTTAAATCCGTTTTTTGTACTTCCACTATAGCTATTTGAAATTATATTCTTGCTCTTTGGTGAGTTTCCTGAATAATCAACATTATTTATTGCATTATTCTCACAATAAGCAAACATATTTGTACTTAGCGGAGTTCCTGACTCGGTGTCACAATAAACATCCGCATTTAAAAATCTGCCTGTGAGTGGGTCATAATAACGGCTTTGGAGATAGTACAAGCCTGTTTCTTCATCATAAACATAACTGCGATAGCGGAACGGATTCAGTTTGCCGACTGTGAGTGTGCCGTTGTTTTCGGTGAGCATATTGCCCCACGCATCGTAGGCATACTCTGCGACTGCTTTGCCGTCTTTGTCAACGATTTCGGTAATATCACCCTGCAGGTCTTTGATATAGTAATACATAGTACCGTTGCAGGAAACAGACATTACTTCGCCCGAATTATCGTAGTAGAAGAACAGCGTATCGTTGCCCTGAGTGAGTGCAAAAAGATTATTACTGCTGTCGTAGTAATAGTTAGTTTTCACTCCGTCAACAGACTTCTGTGTTCTCATACCGTTTGAGTCATAGCTCATCTGAATGGCTTTATCGGAAGTGTTTATATTCTTGAGAATTCTTCCGTTTTCCCACTCAAAAATCATATCATCACGGTACGTTAATGGGTTACCGTTCTTATCATATGTGATACTGTCGCCGTCAAACTCGGTGAGTTTATCTTTCCAGTTAGTATCATCATACGAATAGGTTCTTGTTTCAAGTAATTTTACAGGTGCCCAGTTAGTTCCGAGTGAATACGATTCCATTTTTTGAATGTTACCGTAGTTATCATAAACTATTCTGATATAGCGACCTGTTCGGGTATCTGCATACCATACAAGCTGATTTAGTTCATCGTATGTATATACGGCTACCTTTTTACCGTTTTCATACACATTCTCTACATTACCTGTATCGTTGTAATTATAACTGTAGCCAAGCACCTTATCAGAACTCAACTTATAGCTGATTCCGCCAACCATATTGGTAGTAGCATTGCTTTCGCTACCGTGGTAATAAGAATACTGCTTTGTAAATACGGTATCGCTCTTGTTCTGTTTTGTTGTTACAGTTGACACTCTTCCGAAATCATCGGTTGATGTTTCGTTAGTTACACCGTCATTGCTTACAAATGACTTTCCGTCTTTATCTGTGCCTGTTGTAATGGTCTTTGTCTGACCATTTACAGATGTTTTTTCAACTGTATTGCCGTCTGAATCGGTAACAATATAATGAGTAAGACTGCCGTCAGATGATGTACGATATTCGCTTTCAAGCGAACCGTCGAATGTGTAGTAGTAATATGAGGTTTCACCGCTTGAATAGTCAACCGCCTTTGTAACAAGACCTTGCTTGTTGTAAATCATCTCGGCAATTTTGCCTGTTTCACCTGTGATTACCGAAATATTGCCATAGTTATCGTAAGCATATTCAAGATAATCACCGTTTGCATAAGCAGTCTTTGTAAGATTACCGTTACTGTCATATATATGACTTGCAACAGTTACATTGGCGATTTTAGTTGACACAAGATTGTAGAAAACATCGTAGTTAAATGAGTAGTCAAAACCATTGTGTGTGATTTTTGATACAGAGCCTAAACCGCTATATGTATATGAGTTTTCAGAATCACCGCTTTTAACAGATGTAAGGTTGCCTGATGAATCATATGCGTAGCTTGTCACATTTTCATCTGCATCAGTAACCGAAGTTACATTGCCGTTGACATCATAAACATAATGTGTTGTACTTCCCTGTTCATTGGTTTCAGCCGTTACATAATTGCCTGTGCTGTCATATTCAGAACTTGTCTGCATAAACGGTTTTGTCTTATCAACAGATTCGGACAATACTTCATAATCAACATAATTGTCAACCTCTGTATCATCGTCTGAATCGTTACCTGCACTGACTGAAGAATCATCTTTTGAATCTTCAGATTGTTTAGTCACATACCCCGTTGCTAAAATATTCAGTTCAGCGTTGGTAACTGTCATTTCATTTTCATTATAACCATATACAAATGCAAATGCAACATAATCTATGGTTTCGTCACTATTTTCGGGACTTATTGACAAACTTACCTGCTGATTTTTGGAAGTATTGACATTAAATTCCTGATAGTGCATTTCAGGAGTGCTGTTGTTTTTGTAGTAAATATTGAGTGCAATGCCGAAAGTTCTGTTTTCGTTTGAAAGCGGAACAGAATCAGCCTTTGCAGTACCGTTGATTTTAAATGATACTCCCGCCTTATCTACCTTTACATTCTGATAGATATATTTGTTGCCGAGTGATGGACTTGATGATGTACTATCATCTGTATCATCGCCGTCCTCATCGGTTGAAGTATCGGAAGATTCAACTTCATAGGTCTTCTTTACTTCTCTGACTACAAATCCCTGTTCAGACTTGATTGCGTTGCCGTAATTATCATATGTGGTGATGCTGTCATTAGGTTCGGTTTCTGTAACTGTTTTGGTGTATGTTGACGGCTGTGTTTCATCTGTCGAGTCATCGCTTGATGAATCGGCATTTTCATCATCAAATGCACCTGCTGTACCGCCTATTGTTACAGTTCCTTTGTTGGCTGAAATGCTTTTGTTTTCTTCTGTGAGCCAGTTGTCATTTGAGCTGAAATCGCTGTTTTGAAGAGCGTTGAAGTTGTTGGCACAATTGCCCTCTTCAAACTGGATACAGTCAAACCATGCTGTACCGGATGCATATCTAATCAAGCCATACACACGGATTGACGCTGTTGTACTCGGCACATTTGCTGTTACGCTGATTCTCTGCCAATCAAGTGTGCCTGTAAGTCCGATACTGTTGATTTCTTTTACAGTCTTGCCTGATGAATCAAGACACTTAACTTTGAGGATTGCTCCGACTGAGCCTCCGCTGTAAATCTGCTTTACATTCTTTGTTTTTACATATGCGGAGAAAGTTACATCCTTGCCGTTGAAGGTTGTTTCTTTGAACTGATGAGCAAAGCCTGTAAAGAATGCATAGTTATTCTCACTTGTCGGATTTTCAACCTTGAGTGAAGTTGTTCCGAGGTACTGATAGTAACCGTCCTCTTCTGTTGCGGCAGAACTGTCAACCGTCACCTTACCGCCTTTACTTGCGGTACTGCCCTTTGTGCCGTTTGACACGAAGTAATATTTGCCGCCACCTACTTCTGTCTGCTGTGAGGACTCTGTAATATAGTTTTTAGTATATGCGTTTGCACTGTTGTTAATTACAAGTCCTGTGTTCTCGGACGAAGTTGCATAGCCGTTTGAATTGAGGACAGAAACAGTTGAACCGCTGTTATCAAAAATATGGGTTTCGCTGTGTCCCTGCTTATCTGTAAACACGGTTGTATTGTCGGCTTTGTAGCTTATGTTAAGGTGATTTCCCTCTGTGCCGTCGGTGCCGTATTCGGTGATATTAGTTACCTTGCCGTTTGTGTAAGTGAATTTATGTGTCGGCAGGGATTTCATATAGCTGTCGGACACACCCGAAATTGAAATCAGGTTATAATTATCGTCATATTCAAATCGTGAAATGTGACCGTCATTGAATGAAATTGAAGTAACCTTATCCTTTGCGGTTGTATAAGCAATATCAATCCCAGTGCCATCAGGCTTTGTAATTCTTTTTACAACCTTTTTGCCGTCGGTACTGCTCTTGTATTTTAACTGAACTTCTCTGCCTGAACCGTCTGTGATTTTAGTTAAGTCACCGTCGGTATAGGTATATGTGATAGTATTCTTGTGTTCGTCTTTTTCAGAGAGAAGTTTACCGCCGTTTGCGGTTGAATCGTAAGTTTGTGTTGTTGAACCGTTATCAATGAAAATGTTGTTTTCATCTTTGGTAAGTGTAAGACCTAAGCCGTCTTCATCTTCCCATTTAGCAGTTTCACCCTGAGCAAGTTTAAGGTAATGGTCTGTACCGTCAGCATCGGTATAGATATAGTTGTAGCCTGCTTTGGTAAGGTTTTTGTCAGTCACTTCTCTTACATACTGATTAAATGAGAACTGCCAACCGTAACCGCTTGCAGAACCGTTCTCAAAAGCTGTGTCTTTGTTAATGCTGTTGTATGTTGCAGTAATGCTCAATGGCATTCTTGAGCCTGTTCCCTCATACAAAGTTTGGTTAATCACAAGGTTGCCGAGGTAATCCGATACAGCCGCCTGTGCGTTAGTGCCGACATTGACTGTATGATAAGAAAGATTGCTCTCCATGCCTGTAAAGTCTTTATAGATGAGCATTAAGGCAGGTGTTGTAGATGTTTTTGTATAAGACTTAAATACGACTTTTTTTGAACCGACTGTATCAAGTGCCTCCATGACAAAACCTTTGGTATTGGTATCGCTATACCAGCCTTTGAAGGTGCTTGTAAGGTCAAATGTCAAATACCGATTATCTTCATATGTAAGAGAATCATAATCAAGCACTTTTGAATCGTATTTTACATTCCCATTTGAAGCAGATGTAAGCTTATGAGCATTCACAATGATAGGGTTTTCGCCCTCATCAGCAAACAAATTACTGCCGTTTTCTGTTTCAAAACTATATTTGGCACTTATAACCTCTTCTCCGTTTCCAAGTTTCGGAAGACTATTTACAGTACAAATAGCATATGAATTTTTAGATGTATAGTACGGTCCGTAACTATTTACTGAGCCGTTAGCATTCTCATAAAATGTAAGCTCACTTTTGAGAGTAGTTGTAATCTCAGGATCAATCGTAACAGGAAATGCTCTGCCGATTGTATGAATGAAAGCATAGTCGGCGGTCAGCTTAACCTGAAGATTTGAGCCTTTTTGCTTTACAATCTCAATTTTCATCTGAGTGCTTGTACTGCCCTTTGCATCGTACATATACGGTGCTGAAATTGTGTATATTTCTTTTCCGTCCTTGTCTGAAAGCGTGATTGTTTTATCATCTTTCTGCTTTGCGGTAAGGTTCGGAATTTTGTAATTCAATGTAAATTCATTCTGAGCCTTTGAACTCTTTAAAATTATATTTTCTTTAATGCCGGTTGTAGTAACAAAATACTGCAAGTCAACATCGCTGAAAACATCCTTATACAAAGTTTCTGTTGTTATATTTTTAAGCGTAGTAAATTTATCATTACCGCTTGTTTTTTCGTTATTTTTCTTTACATCAGCTTTGCTCTTGCCTGCATTGTCATAACCCCAGCTGATTTTATATCCGTTTGATTGCAGTGAAATCATATTTTTTGACTTAGCTTTATTTGAAAGATTGACCGAAATATCACTGCTTTTGTTTGTATATGAAGAATCACCTGCTTCATCGGGAGATGAAGTCTTATCCTCAGATAAAGTGTTGTTATATTCAACCCATTTGCCCTTACTGTCTTTGTAGTGGACAGGTTCGTTGTACTGAGCAATCATCTTTGTTCCGTCTTCAAGCAAAAATTCTTTTGAATTTTCCGTTCTTTCGCCTGTTAGTTCTTTGACAATTTTGCTCTCTTCGGGATTTTCTCCGACAACATTATTAAATGATGAGTAGTTATTCTCTTTTTCCGGTAGAGTTGAAGCATATACTTCAACCGGTAGCGATAACCCAATTGTTGCACACAAAGTTATTGATACTACCGAAAATAGTTTTTTCATTGTTTGATTCATAGTTTTCCTCCTAAAATATGGTTTTAAATTAAATTTTAATGTTTTCCACCTTCTTTTCAACCATAGTCATTACTCCTTTCGTGTATTTTGCAAGCTATTAACATATATAATCAAATATTTTAGATTAAGAATAGCAGCGATTGTTATTATATATCACTTTTGTCAGTAAGTAAATAACCTGATAAATATTTTTATGTACATTTTTTCTGCTTTGTACACAAAAAGACTCGCTACAAGTCTTTCAACTCATAGCAACTCTAAAATCATACTACTAAACTTTTTGTATAAAAGGGCAATACATATAATTTGATGAGCCTTGCCTATCATCCCACAATAAAATTCACAACAACCTTTAAGAATAATAAAAAGAGTCATCACATAAGAGTGATTTTTAGGTTTGGTATATAATGATCAAATGCATTAAATCTTAATACTCTAAACTTTCATCTGCAATTTTCAATATTTCATCCGATAAATCTTGTTGTATGTTCTCAAACTCAATATTGTTAAGTGATAGAAAAACAAACATCGCATGCGTAACTATGCGTTTGTTTCAATCAACTCAGGCTTGATTTTTTATAAGATCGTAAGCAAGTCGAACTACTTTTTGTTGAATTGATGCAACACGAAAAAACAAGTTTACAAGAATTTTAGGCATAAAAAAAGAGCCCAATGGCTCAGATGTTAAAAATATTAAATAAGTAATTGTTATTGATTATTTTTAATTCTGCGATATTTCCTTTGTTTACCTCTCATTCTGTTACGGGTTCTACAATGAGCTTTACACCCTCAATTGCAAGAACCTTAACTTTTGTTCCTTTTAAAAGCGGTGCTTTGTCAGACTTTACAGTCCATGTTTCCGCACCGACCTTTGCCTGTGCTGTTTCGTCAATATCGGTTAAATCTGTGAGCATAAACCCGACTTGACCGATGTGGCGGTCTGCGTTTGTTCCCGTTGTCTTGTTACGCTTTTTAAAGCGTTTTACAAGCGGTCGTGTCACAATCAGCGATACAAGTGACACAACAAGGAACACTGCTGACTGGATTGTTATGTCGCTTGTAAATATTGTAGTTACTGCGGCACAAACCGAGCCGAGAACGAACCATATTGATACAAGCTGTGTTGTAAAGCCTTCGCAAAGCAACAT
>UMBR01040603.1_pt1 | contig 10214 bp, 8 predicted proteins | sample 1964011 | NCBI WGS metagenome assembly UMBR01 (sample SAMEA4835946, study PRJEB28245) | human gut metagenome | biome: gut microbiome; material: fecal sample | place: Denmark | collected 2008
GAGAGCACGCCCTCGAGCGAGCGGAAGCATTTGCTCGCTTCGCCGCTCTTTATGAGCAGCAGCTTTGACTCCTTACACTGCTTTGCAACGCTCCTTGCGTATTTTATGGGCACGCCGCTGTCGGTCACGACAAGCACCCTGCGGTCAAGGTCGAGCAGCTCGCCGACTTTGTCGAGCGCGCCGCGCTCAAGGACTATATCATAGCTGCCCTGCTCTGTTTTAACGGGTATTATCATTGTTTATCACCGTCCTGAGTGCTTAGTTTTGAGTAATAAGTGCCCACGAGCTTCAGTTTGGCGCAGATAGCCGAAAGCTCGCGCAGCATATCTCTGCCGTTCTCGGTATTCACATTGCCCTCGGCTTCGATATAGAAGAAATAATTCCATTGCAGATCCTTCATCGGGCGGCTTCTGAGCGAGCGCATATTGAAGCCGTGAGCGCCGATGATATTCAGCGTCTTTGCGAGCGAACCCGCCTCATTCTGAACCGTGAATACAAGGATGAAGCTCTCATCCTCTCTCTTTGCCGCCGCTGCGGGTGAATTCTGCGCCCTTGAGAATGCGGCGAAGCGGGTGGTGTTGTTGGGGTTGTCGTTTATCCGCTCGACTATCGTTTTAAGCCCGAATATCTCCGCCGCCTCCGCCGAGGCAACTGCCGCCACGGTCGGGTCGCCGCCCTCCCTGACGTGCTTCACGGCGAGCGCCGTATTCGTGTCGCTGACGGTCTTGAAGCCGTGCTGCGAGATATATCCGCCGCACTGGGCGAGCGCCTGCGGGTGGCTGATAACGGTCTTTATCGTGTCAACGCTTGCGCCCTCAAGCCCCACAAGGCTATGAGTGACGGGCATATCAATGACCTGATTGACAAAGAGGCTGCCCGAGAAAACAAGATCCATCACCGTGCCGACCTCGCCCGCGTAGCTGTTCTCAAGCGGGAGCACCGTGCAGTCGCATTCGCCGTTCTCAACGGCTCTGTATGCCTTGGTGAAGTCGGGGTAGGATATCAGCTGAGAATCCGGGAACATACGCAGCGCCGCAATATAGGCAAACGCGCCCTCGTCGCCGCAGTAGGCGACCTTCATGCCGCCGAGCAGCTTTGACTGATATTTGCAGGAGAGATCTATGGTGCTTCTGAGGAATCGGACGTAATAGGATTCTATCTCCTTGCTCTCGATAAGCGCTCTTGAGCGGTCGATAAGCTCCGTCTCCCTTGCGGAGTCACGCACTGAAAGCCCGTGCTCCTTTTTGTACGCCGCCACGTTCTCACACTGATGCATACGCTCCTCAAAGAGCTTCGCCATCTCTGCGTCAATGCGGCTGATTTCTTTTCTGGAAAGTTCAAGTTCGTTCATTGCCGACACCTCCGTGCTATCATGCTTTTGATTTACTGTAGGATTCGGTATTGTCAATTGCGAGAGTGATACGGGATCACTCAAGGTAAAAAGAAAAGCGATTCCCCGACAGGAGAACCGCCCGATGACAATTTAAAAGCCTGCTGTTATGCCATAGCCGCTTTGCCATATGCGCCCTGTGCGGGAGAGAAAGCTACCGAGCCGTAAAAATAATAATAAAAAAAGCGGTACGCAAAAAAGCGCACTGCTTCGATAAGGGCAAAGGACGCAGCTTTGGAGCTACGGGCAGAGTGAGAGACGGCGTGGGCAGCAGCGAAGGTCATTGCTTTGCGGCTCATATCCGTATCTCCTTCCGTCATTGTTGATAAAAACATTATACTATCACGTTTTTTGCTTGTCAACCCCCGTTTTGCCGAATGCCGACTTTTTTCAGCCGGCAAAATCGGCGATTTTGAACAAATCTCGGGGCAAACGACCGTTATTCGCTCTCTGCCTCTGCGGGATGGTATTTGATGGATTCAAAGAATTCGTTGTAGCGCTCCGCCCACTTCGCAACGCCGTCACGGTCGTATTTTGATGGGAAGAACGGCTCAATTATCGTCAGCTTGCCGAACCACACCACCATGTCGAGCAGCTTTTTGCGAAGCTCGGGCATACCTTTAAGCTGGCGCAGCTTCTCCTTGACCTTGGATATCATCTGCGAATTAAGCAGCGAGCCGAGGGAGCCGGAGTTCAGCTCCGCGAGATCCTCGGTCGTGATGACCTTGGCGGCGAAGAGGTCGCTGACCTCCTTTGCGGTGAGGTAGGGCAGCAGATTTTTCATCAGCGCTGTGCGGCAGGCGTCGAAGCCTATCTGCCTGAAGAACGCTTTTTCGTATTCCCAAAGGGTGTCGCAGTTAAAGAGGCAGTCCTCGTCCTGCTCGATCGCATTTGCAAGCAGAGTGCCAGCCATGAGCGAATATGCTATGCCCGAGCCCTTGACGGCGTAGGTCATAAAGGCGCTGTCGCCCACCGCGGCATAGCCGTCGGCGACAAAGACCGCGAGCGGCTGGCGTACGGGGATATCGGTTATCAGCCCGCCCCGAACCAGCTTTTTGCCCATATGACCGTATTGCTCATAAAGCTCATTCAGCGGCTCGCAGAAGCCGCTCAGATCAGTGCCTTGGAAGCGGGCTATCAGCACGTCGACCGCGTCCTCCTCGGTTATCAGCCACGACATACCGACCGTGCCGTCATTCTTGAGGATTATGTTATAGCGGGTCGCAGGCTCCTGCTCGCCCTCGACTTTTTCGTAATAAGCCCTGTAGGTGTGGAGCACGTCAAATTCGCCCGGCTCATTTTGAATGCGGGTGAATTCCGGCATTGCGCGGCGCAGCGGAGAATGAACCCCGCAGGCGTCTATCACAAGGTCGCAGTAGCGCACGCCTCCCGAGGTGACTATGCCGCCGACTCTGCTGCCGAGCATCACGGGCGCGAGCACCTCCTCGCCGTAGACGAAGCTGACCCCCGCCTCCTCGGATAGGGATATCAGATGCCTTATCAGCTCCTTGCGCTCGACTATCAGCGAGCGGGCGTTTTTATCCTCAGGCAGGGTGAGTGGCGCGACCTCGCTGTCAAGAGGAACAATCGTGATTATGTTGTTGGGCGCGCGCCAGCTCTCGGGCACCTCAAGCCCCGCGAATTCCATTGCGCTTTCGTCAAAGGTGTCCTTATGAGGCAGCCCGAGCCGCTCATAGCTGCTCTTTTCATAAACGGTGACGCTGTGACCCTGTTGTGCGAGCTTCATGGCCGCCGCAACTCCGCCGTGACCCGCACCGGCAACGATTATATTTGACATTATCTCATCTCCGCAGCCTGTTGATTGTTTTTCAAAAATCTTATCTCACGATATCGACCGACTTGCCCGTCTTGGCGGAGAGATAGATAGCGTCAAGGATCCTCATCAGCTCAACGCCGTCCTCGGCGGGGGCGAGGCATTCCGCTTTGCCCTCAACGCTGTCGACGAAATTCTTCACTTCGCGCTTGAAGTCGCGGGCAAAATCAAAATCCGTCTCGCCGTGAATGGCGATGTCGGCGAGCATATCGTTGCACTCGGTATGCAGCTCAAACGGCGTGAAGCTGAGACCCGCCCTGTCGCCGAAGAATTCAAGGTCGCCCGAGGGGCTCTTGAGATTCAGGTTGAAGCTCGCCTCGACATGGAGCACCGCGCCGTTATCAAATCTTATCATAGCGGTCGCAAGATCCTCAACGTCGAATATCGGCTTCTCCACCACGGTCTCGCTCTGCCAGTCGCCGGTCTTGATGTTATCCCTTGCGCCTATCTTGTTGAATGTTGCGCCGAAAACGGTGACGGGCTTCGGCTTGCCCATAACATATCTCGACAGGTCAATGACATGAACGCCGAGGTCTATCAGCGGTCCGCCGCCGGAGCGGGACTTGTCGCCGAACCAGCCGCCGGGGAAGCCGCAGCGGCGCAGGTATGACGCCTTGGCGTAGTAAATGTCGCCGAGGTAGCCTTTTGAAATGAGGTCGACTGCCGTGCGGGCATCGCTGCCGTGTCTGCGCACGAAGCCGAGCATGAGCAGCTTGCCGTTCTTCTCTGCGGCGGCCTGCATTGCGAGCGCCTCCTCGGTGCTCATCGCCATGGGCTTCTCGCAAAGGACGTGGCAGCCCGCGTTGAGCGCAGCTATGGTGCATTCGGCGTGGGCGCTGTTCCATGTGCAGACGCTCACGGCGTCCAGCTCGTTTTCGGCGAGCATATCATAGCAGTTGTCGTAGCAATTTTTAACGCCGTATCTCTCGGCGTAGCTCTTTGCCTTCTCAAAATTGATGTCGCAGCAGGCGACGACCTCGACCCTGTCGCCCAGAGCCTTGTAGCCGTCCATGTGGGCGTTGCTTATGCCGCCGTTGCCGATGATTCCGATTTTCAGTGCCATTTTCAAAACTCCTTGCTGTTTGATGTTTTATATTGCGCTTGCATACACTAATAATATACCACATTATTCCGCCGGAATCAACGGTAAAGGGAATCAAAAATTCGTATAGTGTAATAATGTTTTGATAGAACAATCTAATATTTATGTTCATAGTCTTAAAGTAACTGCTTCAGCGCAATTAATGGATATGGTACTTTCAACAAAAACAATCTGATAAAATCGTGTATTTTGACATAATGGAATATAATTGACTTTTTACAAGATTTATGATAAGATTTATTTGTAAAGATAATAGTGTGCAATTACTATGTATAAAGTACAATATTATTTAATTCAATTAAAGGAGTCGATTCCAATGTGGCATTGATATGTTGAAATCTCTAGAAAAGATGTGATAACATGATTGCTAAGTGTTTGTCTATTGTGATGGCCTTATTGTTGTTAGCATTATTGCCATCATGTAATGATTTGAAGTCTGATTATATTTGTACTCCAACCAATAGGGTTCAATGGTAGCTTGGAGATATTAATTGGAACAAAAGGTTAGAGTATGATGGTGAAGGAATTGTTATAGGAGTAATTGATTCCGGAATTGATGAAGAGCATCCAGACTTAAAGGGGAAGTCCGTGTGCAATAACTGTATTTATAAATTACAATAGGTAAGCTTGGTGAATAATAATGAAGAAAATATTATCTTTGCTAATTGCGGGAATATTCGTTTTGCTCGGTGCAGCTTGCGGAAAGAGAAATCCTGATGAATATTTCGTTATGCGTTATGCTTTAAAGCCCATTTCGTCCGTTAAAAATGAGTTCTATATCTTAGAGGAGCCGATAAAGTGTGAGGTTCCCCACGGCAAAGCAGAGGTCAGATATTGTTATTACGCAAACGACACTTTAGGCGTTGTAATTTTACTCGAAACCGATAAGCCGGAGGAAATGCGTGAGAATGCCGATGATCCCGAGTGGGGTCTGTATTCGTCCGTTAAGGTGAATCGCAAAAAGCCTGAGCTTAAAAGCTATAGCTGCAATGAGATTCAGCCGATTGAGAGCAGCGCAAACAATAAGGCGCTCTTTGAATTTATCACAGAGTATCCATGCAAAGTCAAAAGCATCAAAAAGCCCGTCGAGGTAACCTTTGACAGCGTTACACTTGAAATTCCCCTTACATTCAAAACGGGATATCCGGCGAGTTCGATCGAGGGGATGGAAGCACTAAGCGGAGTAGCCGCCGAATAGTGAAACAGAAAAAGACCGGGCAGCTGTTAAAAGCTGCTCGGTCATTATTTATGCCTGTATTATCAAACTATACCCTGTGCGTTCATGGCGGTGACCACTCTCTCGAAGCCCGCGATATTTGCGCCCGCCACATAGTTGCCGGGCATACCGTATCTCGCGGCTGCGTCGTCGAGGTTGTGGAAAAGCTCCACCATTATCTTCTGGAGCTTGGAGTCGACCTTTTCAAAGGTCCAGTTGAGCCTCTCGCTGTTCTGCGACATTTCGAGAGCCGAGGTGGCGACGCCGCCCGCGTTAGCGGCCTTGCCGGGCAGGAAGTAAACGCCGTGCTCCCTCAGATAATCGGTCGCCTCGATGGTCGTGGGCATATTTGCGCCCTCGCATACTGCGATAACGCCGTTCTCGACCAGCTTCTTAGCGTCCTCAATATCAAGCTCATTCTGAGTGGCGCAGGGGAGAGCGATATCGGCCTTGACGCCCCACACGCCCTTGCCCTCGTGATACTCCGAATTCGGGCGGTACTTCTTATACTCTGTGAGCCTTGCTCTGTTGACTTCCTTTATCTCCTTGAGGGCGGCGAGGTCGATGCCGTCGGGGTCATAGATCCAGCCCGTCGAGTCGGAGGCGGTGACGACCTTCGCGCCGAGCTGCTGCGCCTTCTCGATGGCATATATCGCGACGTTGCCCGAGCCGGAGACGGCGATGGTCTTGCCGCGGAGCTCGATGCCGTTGCATTTAAGCATCTCCTCGGTGATATATAGCAGGCCGTAGCCCGTGGCCTCCGTCCTTGCGAGCGAGCCGCCGTAGGTCAAGCCTTTGCCGGTGAGCACGCCCTCAAAGAGGCCCTTTATCCTCTTGTATTGGCCGAACATATAGCCTATCTCTCTTGCGCCCGTGCCGATATCGCCCGCGGGCACGTCGGTGTCAGCGCCGATATATCTGTAAAGCTCCAGCATGAAGCTCTGGCAGAACGCCATTATCTCACGGTCGGATTTGCCCTTGGGGTCGAAGTCCGAGCCGCCCTTGCCGCCGCCGATGGGCAGGCCGGTCAGCGAATTCTTGAATACCTGCTCGAAACCGAGGAATTTGATGATGCCGAGGTTGACCGAGGGATGCAGTCTCAGGCCGCCCTTGTAGGGGCCGATGGCGCTGTTGAACTGCACGCGGTAGCCGGTGTTGATGTGCGCCTGACCGTTGTCGTCTATCCAGGGCACTCTGAATTTGATCTGTCTTTCGGGGTTGACAAGCCTCTCGAGCAGGGCGTTGCGTCTGTACTCATCCTCGTGAGCGTCCACCACGACTCTCAGCGAATCGAGCACCTCTCTGACAGCCTGATGGAATTCCGGCTCCGACGGATTCTGCTCGATGACCTGAGCGATGATTTCGTCAACATATGACATATTGATCTCCTCCTGACGGGAATGTTTTAATGCGAATTAATTATAATAAATGCGCCTTCAGGCGGAGCTACCCTACCCAAAGACGCCCTTGTCTTTATGCCCGTAATTTTACAATAAAAAATTACGCTTGTCAAGTATAAATGCAGTTTTTTGTTAAAAATCCTGCAAATTTGCTGACTTTTATAGCGGATTATGTGCAAAAACGCATTAGATTTGCTGTTTGCCTTGCAAAGAACTTAGCGAGCGGTTATCGGCTCGGCGCTCTTGAGCCATTCGGCAACCTCGCCCTTGCGGGGTATCGCGGCGGCTATCGCCTGGTTGAAGCCCTTGCCGCCGGGAAATTGATTCAGCTCCCCGACCGCGAGCGTTTCACCCGGTCTGACTATGCTCTTGACGGAATAAACAAGGTCGATGTTGCACGAACCGAAAACAAGAATCTTCAAAACGACCGCTCCTTTCAACCTTATACTATTTAATTATATAGCCTCCGTGCCTGTCCCGCAAGTGATTTGATATAATTTGTGCAGCCCTTGAGCGGATGAAATTCATTACGCCTTATGAATTGCCTGTTATAACGCAAAAAGCCGCCTCCGGTTGGGAGGCGGCTGAGGAGATTTAGGAATTTAGAAACTTAGGAGTTTAGGAGCTTAGAGATCGGTGGATTACATGAGGCTGAGGTAGAGCTGCTTGAGCTCCTCGACGCTCGTATCTCTCGGGTTGCCGGGGCGGCAGGCGTCAGCATATGCGCTCTCGGCGAGGAACTGCACGTCCTCGGGCTTGACGATATCCTTGAGGTCTGCGGGGATGCCGACATCGTGGGAGAGCTGCCTTACCGCGTCAACGGCGGCCTTGCGGTACTCCTCCTGAGTCATATTCTCGGTGCCCTTAACGCCCATTGCCCTTGCGATGTCTCTGTATTTCTCGCCCGTGCAGGGTGCGTTATACTCCATGACGGTGGGCAGGATGATGGCGTTCGCTACTCCGTGCGGGGTGTCATAGAGAGCGCCGAGCGGGTGAGCCATTGAATGGACTATGCCGAGGCCGACATTTGAGAAGCCCATGCCCGCAATATACTGGCCGAGAGCCATATCTGTTCTGCCCTCGGGGGTATTCTCGACAGCGCCTCTGAGCGAGCGGGAGATTATCTCTATAGCCTTGAGGTGGAACATATCCGACAGCTCCCATGCGCCCTTGGTGATGTAGCCCTCGATGGCGTGGGTCAGGGCGTCCATGCCGGTCGCCGCGGTCAAACCCTTGGGCATACTTGACATCATATCGGGGTCGACAACTGCCACGACGGGGATGTCATGCACGTCAACGCAGACCATCTTGCGGTTCTTCTGCACGTCGGTGATAACATAGTTGATAGTGACCTCCGCGGCGGTGCCTGCGGTGGTGGGCACGGCGATGATGGGCACGCTCTTATTCTTGGTGGGTGCAACGCCCTCGAGCGAACGCACGTCGGCGAATTCGGGATTGTTGATGATAATGCCTATCGCCTTGGCGGTATCCATTGAGGAGCCGCCGCCGATAGCGACGATATAGTCGGCATCCGCAGCCTTGAATGCCGCTACACCCGCCTGAACATTTTCGATAGTGGGATTCGGCTTGATATCGGTGAAAAGCTCATAAGCCAGACCCTCTTTATCGAGGATATCCGTAACCTTCTGAGAGACACCGAATTTCACAAGCGAGGGATCGGAGCAGACCAGTGCCTTGCGGAAGCCCCTTGCCTTTGCCTCGGCCGCAACATTGGCGACTGCGCCGCTGCCGTGATAAGAAGTTTCGTTGAGAACAAATCTTTGTGCCATTGTGATTTCCTCCTCAGAAAATTGAAATTTGATCTTGCGGTCACCCGCATTTCGCTTTCAGTATAGCCTAAAAATCGTAAAAGTCAATTAAGAAGCCGTGAATTTTTTATTAATTTGACAGACAAAACATATGGACTTTTCTCAGAAATTATTGTAAAATGAGTTTAACAAATATTCGGAGGTTTTACCGATGAACAAAAAAGGATTGATAGCCGTCTTGCTTGCATTGCTTACCGCTTTGACCCCCGTTTTTGCCTCGGCGGCGCCGAATTCGGATTACACTCTCGTTTCGCCCTATAAGGACGTCGATTGGAGCAGCCGCAAGGCATATAAAACGGGTCTGCACACCCACTCCTCCGTCAGCGACGGCAGCGAGACCTTCAGAAACATGATATACGCCGCCTATGAGCAGAATTACGATATCCTCTCATTCTCAGAGCACGGTATAACCGGCAGGGCGTGGGATAAAACACCGTTTATCAGGCCGCTTTATCTCTATTCATATCTGCTCGGCTACGATAAGAAGCCGCTGACCCCGGAGGAGTTTGCCGCCGTGACCGACGGCAGCGCCGCCCTTGAGTCCACGGGCGAGGCGAGGGGCAGGGGAATGTTTTGTCTGACCGGCTCAAACGAGCTGAACGGCGTTACCGTCACAATGAGCCATGTCAACGGATATTTTCTGCCCGAGAATGTCGGCAATATGGATTGGGGCTTTGAGAACGGCTACGATTACGCGCTTTCGCTGGTCGAGAAGCACGGCGGTGTATCGCATATCAACCATCCCGGCGACTGGTCCGGCACGGTATGGGACGATAAAAAAGGCGAATTCAACGCCGAAAGCGTCGATCTGCTCACCGACAAGCTGCTGCGTTACCCCTCCTGCCTCGGCGTGGAGGCGGTCAACGGCTTCACCTCGGTGACCGCACACGACCGCGTGATGTGGGACAGCCTGCTGACCCGCTGCCTGCCCTACGGCAAGACGGTGTTCGGCTTTGCGGGCTCGGACGCCCACACGACGGGCAGGCTCAACAGTTGCTTTATGTATTTCATGCTCGATGAGGTGTCGAACGAGTCGATACGCTCCTGCATGGAGAGGGGCGAATTCTTCGGTGCAACGCACACCGTAATTTCGAGCGGCGCAATAGGCCCCGAGCAGGACGTCCATGCGCCGGAGGGCGTTGATCAGCCGCTTGCAAGGGTCAGCTCACTCACGACCGAGGGCCATAAGATCACCCTTTGCGCCGGCAACGCCGACTATGTGCAGTGGATAGCGAACGGCAGAATAATCGCAAAGCAGGAGCTTTCCGACGGCAAGGCAACGCTCGACCTTGACACGATGAGCACGGCGGATATGCTCTATGTCCGCTGCGAGATATATAATGTGAACGGCATGGTTTTCTCCCAGCCGATAGTGATCGACAGGGGCAGCGCTCCGCTCAAGTATGAGCCGAATATCCCCGCCGCCCGTAGAGTCGAATTCAT
>UMBR01039007.1_pt1 | contig 10190 bp, 10 predicted proteins | sample 1964011 | NCBI WGS metagenome assembly UMBR01 (sample SAMEA4835946, study PRJEB28245) | human gut metagenome | biome: gut microbiome; material: fecal sample | place: Denmark | collected 2008
CTATTGGTTATTTGTCGGATCAGTTATCCTTCTTGGTCTTAACGACTGCGACGGTGCCTGCTGCGAGAGCGAGGAGGGCAACGGCGGGAACGAGGATCTCACTGCCGGTCGAGGGGATAGAGCTGTCAACCTTAGCGGGAGCCTTTTTGGTGGTTGCCTTGGTGCCCTTCTCGTCGGGGTCAACATAGTTGGTTTGGCTTGCGGGCATGGTCTTGGTTACGTCGGCAGCCTTAGTGGTTGCGGTAGTGCCTGCGGCAGTGGTGGTCTTGTCGCTTGCAGTAGTGGTAGTGGTGGCTGCTGCGGTGGTAGTGGTGGTAGCTGCGGCAGTGGTAGCGGTGGTGGGTTCGGTGGGACCCGGAACATCGTCATTGTCAGCAGCCCTAGTGGTTGTGGTGGTTGAAGCCTCGGGAGCAGCAAAAGCGCTGATAGCGAAAGTGCATACGGCTATAGCAGCAAAGAGAACTGCAAGCACGAGTGAAATTGTCTTTTTCATGGTTATTACCGTCCTTTTTTGATTTTTATAGAATACAGATATATTTATACACGCCGACGGTGCTTTTGTCAAGCGTTATAATTCCCGAATACGATATTAAATGAAATTTAACATTTGTATATTTTGAATTAAAACGCCGCCGACGCAGAAAATAAAATAAATCTATATGAAAGGAGCATAGAAGCTATGCCCGATAATCTTCAAAAGAAGAAAAATGATAAGAATAAAGCGCAGTGGCACTTTAAGAGGAGCAAATCTGAGCGGGGCTATGAGCTGAACGACCCGGATATCCACACCGACGTGCTGGGCAGCTATACGGGCACTCCGTATGACGGCGTGCAGCCGGTGCAGGATGTAGACGATCTCTGATTCGATCAAGGGAGCTTGGCTGAGCACGATGTGCCTTCGTGCTCAGCCGCACTGCCATCTTTGTCCCCCTATGTGCGGCTTCTTTCCCCAAAGAAGCTGCAAGGAGTCTATGTGGAATCCACTTTGTGAGCCCTTCCATCCGATTCAGGTGCGAGTGGATATTCCGTCGGATCATTTGATTTTTACGCTTGAGAGCACGGAGCAGTCCTTTATGGAGAATGCAACGGCTTTCTCGCCGGAAATGGTGTAGAGATTGTCGCCTATCACGGCGGCTCTTGTTGCCGTATCGCCGACAGCCTGAGCGTCGTGGTTATAAGCGCCGACAGGAGTTATCTTGCCGTCGGCAACGCTGAAGAGCATGTAGCTCGACACGCTCGTGCCGTCTGCGGCGTTCACACTGACAACGGGGATGCCGAAGGTCTCGGTATCCGCTATGAGCATGATCCCCCTGCTGTCGCCCGCCGAGGGCAGACGCATCGTCGACTCAAGAGCATAGCTGCCGACCTCTGTGGGTTCGTTGGGGTCGGTGACGTCGATAAGAGTTATCGTCGCGCCGCCCGCATCCGAGAGCCTGATGCCTATCAGTTTGGTGTCGCTGACGGAGAAAAGTTCGCCTGCAAAGCCGCCCGTATTGATCGAGCCCGCGACCTTGGGCGATCTCGGCTCGGAGAAATCGACTATCTTTGTCTTGTTGCTGCCGCTTTCGACTACATAGGCGTTCTTGCCGATGAATTTGACGCTTTTGGCGCCGCTCTTGCACACTCGCTTAACACCGCCGACATACTCCATCTTGTCGTTAAGGACATAGAAATCAACGGAGCTGTCGTCCGACGCCGCGATATGCAGCAGATCGTTTTCCTCATCGACCGAGAGCCCCTTGAGCACGGAGCCTTCCAGCGTATAGGAGCCGGAGAGCTTGACGCTCGTGCCGCTGACGGCGAATCTGTAGATCTCGGTGAGATTCTTGTATTCGGAGCCTTTATCGGTTGAGACGAATTCCCTCGAAATATAGACCGCCTTGGGCGAGCAATATATCTCGCTGCCGCTGCCTAATACGGCGAGCGAGCCGACCTGCGACTCGAGGGCATCAAGGTTGGTGACCGTAATAAAGAGGTATGAAGCCTCGGGTGAATTGACCGAGATGAATACGTTATCTGCGCTGAGCGCAGTGACCTTACCGTTTATCTTAAGGCTCGGCAGCAGCTTCTCGGCTGCGCCCGCCGCCTTAACGGCAAGCGAATTATTGATGGATTTGGCGGTTATTATGCAGAGTCTGCTGCCGTAGAGCTTGGAGGTGATATATGAGCCGTCCTGCACATGCTCCCTTATCTTGACGGGAGAGGTGGGGTCGGAAATATCATAATAGACCGCAACGGTCGAAAGCTCGCTTGCAGCGGACGAACCGGTCATCGAGTAATCGTAGCGCTTCATCAGGGCTATCAGCTTGTTGCCCTTGAGGTATATCTCAAAGCACTCGTCCACCGTCGAGGAATTCGACGAGTCGGAGAGCACCACGGTCGACACGACCTTCAGGTCGTCCGCCGGCAATGCGCTGACTATCTTAATCTGCTCAAGCGGTCTGCCTGTTTTGGCGTCAACGCCTGCGGTGACGATATAGAGATATTTGCCGTCGTTCTTGACTATATCCGCCGACTGCGAATAGCTCTTGGTCGATCTCTCGGAGGAATCCGTCACATCGGATTGACCGAGAAGCACCGGAGTCTCCGGCACGGCGGCCACATACACGCTCGTCTTACCGGGGCTTGAGTCGCTGTTTTTCTCTGTCTTGCCCTCTTGGAGAGTTGCCTGCACGGTCGAATTCTCCTGCTCGAGGATCTTGCGCACCGCCTGCTCGACTTCGTCATAGCTGCTGATGCTCTTTATCGGCTCGTCAAGCTCGAAGCCCTCGTATGCAGGGTCGTGAACTACCGTCTGAGGGCCTCTGTTGGGCTTCATCAGGAGCACAGCTCCGAGGACTATCACCAGCATTGCCGCCACGGCGGTTATACGCCTGAGCACGATAATGTTATTGTCTTTATACCCCGTTTTAGCGGAAAAATCCTTTTCGCTTTCGCTCTTTTTGCTCTCATTGAGCATTGCAACGATATTGTCTTTTTGCAGCCTCTCGGGCACCTTGACCTCGGAGGCGGCTTTGTTTAATTCCCCTTTTAGCTGCTCAAGCAGTTCCTTATCCTTTTTATTCATCCCGTTCGCCCCCTTTCTCATGTATCTCCGCCCATGCGGCGGCGCAGCTTCTCAAGCGAACGCTTGAGCTTTGAGCGCACCGTCGAGGACGGGCAATCAAGTATCTCGGCTATCTCGTGACTTTTATAATCGCTGACGACGCTGAGCAGGACTATCTCCCTCTCATCGGGCGCAAGCGCCTGCAAGGCGTTGCGAAGCTCGATAGAGATGTCGAGATCGTCGAGCACGCTCGGCTGGTCAAATCCCCCGTTTTCGTCATCGAGATAGACGACGGATTTTTTCTTTTCGTTCTCGGTGTAATACCTTTTGCAGCTGGCGCAGAGTATCTTAAAGAGCCATCCTTTGAACGCTGCGGGCTTGCGAAGAGACCCAATCTGCTGAAAGGCGGAAAGCACCGCGTCCGAAACCGCGTCCTGCGCCAGGCTTTCGCTGCCTGTAACGTAGCACGCATAGCAGTACATATCTTTATAGTATATTTCATACAGCTCGCCGAAGGCTTCGGCGCTGCCGTTTTTTGCAAGAGTAACGAGTTCGCTTATCTGAGCGCTCAAGACCGACCCTCCTTACCGCTTCATTTAATAAGTGTGATTATTGTGTGATTTTGTTGCAGCGATCCAATAAAAAATCAAATTTTTTTGAAACGTACGGGAATACTATACATGATTTCAGCAAATAAAGCAAGGTGATTTAATGAAAAAGGTAATTACTGTAATTTTGCTTGCCTCTCTTCTGCTGCTTTGCGGCTGCACGGGCAGAGGCACGATGGAGGAGAACGACGCTAATGCGCCCGTCACCGTCGAGGATAAAGGCAGGCCGACCGCCACCGACGCGCCGACAACAAGCGCAGCCGTCACGTCGCCCCTGACGGGCAGACCCGTGCTCGACGAGGTCAGCTTCTCCGTGCCCGACCCCGAGAATACGAGGGGACTGCCGACCGCAAAGATAGGCCACAGCTACGGCGTCGCCAAAAACGGCATTGTCCACGACAATTCAAAGAACGCTCAGAGCTTTTTTGAGTCAAAGGGCTACAGGGCGCTATGCTACGACACGACCCCGGGCACAAAGGCGCTCTATCTGACCTTTGACTGCGGCTGGGAGAACGGCTACACCTCCAAGGTGCTCGACACGCTCCTTGAGAAAAATGTGCCTGCGGCGTTCTTCTGCACTCTGGAGCATATCAAGTCGCAGCCCGACCTCATAGCCCGCATGATAACGGAGGGTCACATCGTCGGCAACCACTCGACCAAGCACCCGGATTTCGCCAAGATATCCCGCGAACGCATGGCGGCGGAGCTGCTCGAATGCGACAATTATCTGCGGCAGAATTTCGGCTATTCGACGGAGTTTTTCCGCTTCCCCGAGGGCTCATACAACGAAAGCGCCCTCGACCTTGTCGGCTCGATGGGCTACACGAGCGTATTTTGGTCGTGCGCCTATGCGGATTGGGATGTGAAGGACACCAAGGGCGGTGAATATGCCTTCAAAACCGTCACCTCACGCCTGCACCCCGGCGCGGTCATACTGCTGCACTCCGTCTCACCCGACAACGCCGCAGCCCTCGGCGACATTATCGACTATGCCCGTTCGCAAGGCTATGAATTCAAGGCGCTGAGCGACTACCGCAGCCCCTCGGCGCAATAAAAAAAGCTCCTTCGGCTATTGCATTAAAAAGCGTATGATGATATACTTTTAAAATAATGCAATTTCGGAGGAGCATTTCTATGTATAAATTAACTGTTCCGGAGGGCTACCGTTCGCTTCTGAGCCAGAGGCAGACTCAGCTCGCCATTAAAAAGGTTAAGGATTTCTTTGAGCGCGATCTTGCCATCCAGCTCAACCTCACCCGTGTATCCGCGCCGCTCTTTGTGGACGCCAAATCGGGTCTGAACGACACGCTCAACGGCGTTGAACGCCCTGTCAGCTTCGACATCAAGGGCATCGACACCGGCGACGTGGAGATAGTGCAGTCCCTTGCAAAGTGGAAGAGACTCGCCCTCAAGCAGTACGGCTTCGAGGCGGGCGAGGGTCTTTATACCGATATGAACGCCATCCGCCGCGACGAGGACACCGACAATATCCACTCGGTGTTCGTCGACCAGTGGGATTGGGAGAAGCACATCAACAAAGAGGACAGGAACGAGGAAACTCTCAAAATAGCTGTCAGGGCGATATACCGCGCTCTGCGCCACACCGAGAGATATGTTGCCGACGACTACGATTTCGTCGAGAAGCACTTCCTGCCCGACAAGATAACTTTTATCACCACTCAGGAGCTGGAGGATATGTACCCCGACCTCAGCCCCAAGGAGAGGGAGAACCGCATAGCCCGTGAGAAAAAAGCCGTTTTCATTATGAAGATAGGCGGCGCGCTCAAGAGCGGCGACATTCACGACGGCAGAGCGCCCGACTACGACGATTGGGAGCTTAACGGCGATATCGTCGTCTATTACCCCGTGCTCGACATAGCCTTTGAGCTTTCGTCAATGGGCATCAGGGTCGACGAGGAGTCGCTCATGCGCCAGCTTGAGATAAGAGGCTGCCCCGAGCGCAAGGAGCTGCCGTTCCACAAGGCTCTGCTGAACGGCGAGCTGCCCTATTCCATCGGCGGCGGCATAGGCCAGTCGAGAATTTGTATGTTCTTCCTGCGCAAGGCTCATATCGGCGAGGTGCAGGCCTCCGTATGGCCGCAGGGCATGATAGATGAGTGCAAAGCCAAGGGAGTTGAACTGCTTTGAATTTCAGAGAGATACGCCGAGTCGGAGAATTTCTGAGGTTGCCGAATGAATAAGCCACAGCCCGATGACAAGCTGCTGCTTGCAAGGCTCGAGGATAAGGCTCGCCTTTGCAGCGATAATTCCATGATAACCAACAGCGACTTCCTCGATATACACGAGCGTTCGCTGGTGAAAAATATGCGCCTGCCGTACCCGGATGTGAAATGCGTATTTTACGGCGCTTTCCCCGACGCGGAGCGCACCGCAGCCGTGCTGCTGCCGCCTTATATCGAGGCGGGGAGCACGGAGCAGCTCGCCGAATATTTTGCGAGCGACCCCGACTCCGACCCGATAACCGTGCTGCGGGTGACAAAAGATAAATTCTCGCCGCCGCTCGGCCACCGCGACTATCTCGGGGCGCTGATGTCGCTCGGGATAAAGCGTGAAATGACGGGAGATATCCGTGTGACGGATGACGGCTGCTTCATCGCCGTGCTCGGCAAAATGGCGCCGTTTATCGCCGATAACCTCGGCAGGGCAGGGCGAGGCACCCTCTCCGCACGCCCTGCGGAGCCTGATGAAGTACGCGCTCTCTGCTCCGCCGATTCCGCCGAGCAGGGCAGCTTCACCGTCTCCACCATGAGGCTTGACAGCGTTGTGAAAAACGGTTTTGCAGTCTCCCGCACCGCCGCCTGCGACGCGATTGAGCACGGACTGGTCTTTGTCAATGACTGCGAATGCCTCAAAGCCGACAAACGTATCGGCGAGGGGGATAAAATAGTTTTTCGACGCAAAGGCCGCATCATCGTCACCGATTGCTCCGCCGTGAGCAAAAAAGGCCGCATTATCGTCAATATTAAAAGGTATAAATAAAGACTGCCGCAAATGCTTTCTAACATTTGCAGCAGTCTTTTTGATTTATAACTGTTTTAATAATTCTGCCCGCGCGGCTTCGTAGGCTTCTTTGCCGATTTGCCCGGCAGCATATTTTTCGTCGAGGGATCTGAATTTTTCCTCTATGGACAGGGTGCTATTTGGTGTTTCAATCTTAGAGACAATGAAAAGAAGAATCAATAGAGCAGCATTAAGCGAAACAGTAATTAATAGATTAACAATTTGACTGATAGCGAACGATTGCTTCAAATGTTCATTGTTAAATGTGTTTATGGTGTTCATAACTGAGCTGTAGCAATCATATAAAGAAGAAGCAAAAAGCACGATTCGCGATATTTTGAGAAGCATTCCCTTGTTATCAAAAAGAGAATAAAAAGTGTAACACGTTGCGGCAACAACTGCTTTAAGAATAGAAAAGTAGTTTACTAGCATGTATTCTCCGAGAGAATCATACTGTAAAAATCCCAGAGAGTCTTCCAAATTTGCCCATAATAAGTAATATGTCAGCACAATAAAGACTATTTGCACTAGGCTTAATACAGCCTCACATAAGAATAAGGCCTTAAAGTAGTTACCTAAATAACAATTTTGTGATCTGTTAATTATTATAAGGGTTATAACAAAAGGTACAACAGGCAACAAAAAGCCGTTTAACATCATGGCGTAATCATATGCCGAAGCCTTTTGCTCAGAAAAGAACATAATATAAGCATTGAGTGAAATTCTTGCAATTACAGCGATCCCAAGCAACACACAGACCCATGTCATCTTTTCCGGATAGAAAACAAGTTTTTTATTCATGTCAGCCTCTCTCCGCAAGTTTTTTCTGATACTCTTCTTCGGTGATGATTCCCTGCATTCTCAGCTTATGCAGCTCTGTCAGGTCACGGTTTTGCGGATAAGGCGCCGCGGGACGGGGATTCTGCTGCGGAGCTTTCCCGTCAGCGATTTTACCGCTGTTTTCCACAAGCTCGCCGAATCCGTACAAAACAAAAGACGAAACCCATGATATTAGAGCAGCAACCGCAATCAGCAAAACAGCGATAAGCGCAAGATCCTCATCAAACGATATGAGCGCCAAGCCGGCTATAACGCCCGCTATTATGCCACCGATACAAACAACGATCGCCAGCCCCTTGATTTTTGCTCCGATATTCGTATACATTATTAAATCCTCCGTCTGCCCCGCCGCATTTCAGCAGCGAATATTTTAATCATATATGACTAATTTAGTTCTAAAATAAATCATATATGGCTAATTGTCAAGCCAAACTAACCATATATGATAAAATTTCAGCGAAAGCAACAAAAGGAGCTCGTTGAAATTATGCAAAAATACTATTATCAGAGACTTCGTGACATAAGAGAGGATAACGAAAAAACACAGAAAGAAATCGCTGACGTACTCAACACGACATATCAGTATTACAGCGCCTACGAGCGCGGTGTGAGAGATATCCCCAGCCACCATATCAAGACCCTCGCTCAGTATTATAATATCTCCGCCGATTACCTCTTGGGTCTCACCGACGAGCCCCGTAAACTCAAATAGCAAAAAAACCTGCCTTATAACGGACTTGATCACAATTTAATACTCAATTGCAAAAAACGGGTGGTCATTGACCGCCCGTTTTTGGCTGTATTGATTAATTTATGGGGGTTATTTCATTTATCTCAGGTCTGCGATTTCGAGGATGAGGCGTTCGGTCTTTTCCCAGCCGAGGCAGGGGTCGGTTATCGACTTGCCGTAGACGCCGCCGTCGGGCTTCTGGTTGCCGTCCTCGATATAGGATTCTATCATCAGACCCTTGAGGATGCCGAAGATATCGCCCGAGAGGCGTGAGCTGTGGAGGATCTCCTTGGCGATACGGGGCTGCTGATCCCAGTGCTTGCCCGAATTCGAGTGGTTGGTGTCGATGATAACGCCGGGGTTCTTCAGCCCGCTGTCGGCGTAGAGGGCGCAGAGATGCTGCAGATCCTCGTAGTGGTAGTTCGGCACGGTCTGGCCGTGTTTATCCGCCGAGCCTCTGAGGATTGCGTGGGCGAGCGGGTTGCCCTTGCTCTCGACCTCCCAGCTGGAGTAAACGAAGGTGTGCGGGTGCTGAGCCGCCGTGACGGAGTTCATCATAACGGAGAGATCGCCGCCTGTGGGGTTTTTCATGCCGACGGGCAGGTCAAGGCCGCTTGCGGTGAGGCGGTGGAGCTGATTCTCGACCGACCTTGCGCCGACCGCAACATATGAAAGCACGTCGGAGAGGTAGTGGTGATTCTCGGGGTAGAGCATCTCATCGGCGCAGGAGAAGCCTGTCTGCTCAAGCGCTTTAAGATGCAGCTTGCGTATGGCGATAAGCCCCTTGAGCATATCGGGCGAGCCGTTGGGGTCGGGCTGATGAAGCATTCCCTTGTAGCCGTCGCCCGTTGTCCTCGGCTTGTTGGTGTAGATGCGTGGGATGATGAGGATCTTATCCTTGACCTTCTCCTGCACCTCGCGCAGCCTTGAGATATAGTCGAGCACGGCGTCCTCTCTGTCCGCCGAGCAGGGGCCTATGACGAGCACGAGCCTGTTATCCTTGCCGGTGAAAACGTCTCTGATCTCTTTGTCGTTTTGCTTTTTGCGCGCTGTCATCTCCTCGGTGACGCTGTACATATCCTTGACCTCCTGCGGAGAGGGCATTTTGCGCTTGAATTCCATATTCATATCCTTTGCTCCTTTAACAGGTTACTTAATGTCGAAGTATTCTCTGCGCTTTGCCGAGAGACGCATCATCTCGCGCAGCGCGTCGGTGTCGTCCTGCTCAATGCTGATCCTCAGGCGGTCGAACGCCGCCTCAAACAGCTTCATCTGGGCGAGCAGTTCGGTCTTATTCAGCATGAAAAGCTCGCTCCACATCACGTCGTTTATCTTGGCTATCCTCGTCAGGTCGCGGAATGAGTCGCCCGTGTATTCGCACATATGCTCCGATTCCTTTGATATCATCAGCGCCACGGCTATGCAGTGGGTCAGGTGAGAGAGGAAGCCGACTATCTCGTCGTGCTTCTCGGGGGTCAGGGTGCTGATGTTTTTGAAGCCTATCGCCCTGCCGAGAGCCTTGCAGGCGGCTATGGCCTCGAGCGTATTCGACTCGGTGGGGGTGACGATGTAGTTCGCGTCGGTGAATATCTCTTTCTTTGCGTTGCGGACTCCGCTGACCTCGCGCCCCGCCATGGGATGCGCCCCGATGAATTCAAGGTCGCTCCGCAGCAGCCTCTGCACCTCATAGACCACGCTGCATTTAACGCCCGTCACATCGGTGAGCAGAGCGCCCGGACGGATAAACCGCTGATTTTGCTTTATCCAGTCGATGAAAATATGTGGATAAAGGGCGAAAACTATCAGATCGAATTTGCCGATATATTCGCCGTCCGTGTCGGCTCTGCCGCTGCTTATCCAGCCCTTTTCGAGGGCAAAAGCTATCGAATCGGCGTTGCAGTCGATTGCGCCGACCTCGTAGCCGCCGCTGCTCAGCGCCTCGGCG
>UMBR01057194.1_pt1 | contig 10160 bp, 9 predicted proteins | sample 1964011 | NCBI WGS metagenome assembly UMBR01 (sample SAMEA4835946, study PRJEB28245) | human gut metagenome | biome: gut microbiome; material: fecal sample | place: Denmark | collected 2008
GGTGCCCTGGCTTTCAGTATAGGCGGATATGGCTATGTCGGTACGGGCTGCAACAGCGACGCTACCGGCAGCGAGAGTGCCTACAAGATGGACTTTTACCGTTTCAATCCCAATGAAGCCGAAGGTTCGCAATGGGAAGCGGTGAGCGGGTATGGAGGCGAGAAGCGCTACTTCGGTACGGCATTCGTCATCGATGAGGTGGCCTACATCTGTTGCGGGCGAAACAACAGTACCGATCTGGTGGATTTCTGGAAGTTCGACGGAAGCAACTGGACCCAGTTGCGTGACATTGCCGATACGGACTCCGACAATGACTATGACGATGACTACGCCATCACACGGTCCGAAGCCGTATCCTTCGTCATCGGTGGAAGGGGATTTGTGGCTACGGGAATACGTAACAGCACTTCCTTGAGCAGCGACTACTGGCTGTACGACCCTGACAAGGACTTATGGTACGGCGATTCCGATGACGACTTTACCCCCATTACAGATGTACATAATTATCCTTCCGGTGCTTCTTCGCGCAGGGCTGCCGTTGGTTTCTCTACCGGCGAACGTGGTTTTGTGCTGACGGGAACAAGTGGTACCAGCTACTTTGATGATGTGTACGAACTTCTACCCGATGAGGAAGAGGAAGTCTGATTCGCCCCATAACTGAACGGAACTTATGAAGCTGATGTTTATTATGATAAAGATAGGTGTACCGGCTGTGATGGCGGTATGCCTTTCTTGCTGTTCGGGTCATACTGCCGGCGGTGGCAATGAGTTGAAATGCCGGGTGATGGAGGTGGAAGGCGGTTACGGCTACGTGGTGCTGCATGGAGCCGATACCCTGATATATCAACCTTTTATACCTGCTTTGAGCGGTCGCCTGCCATTTGCAACAAAGGTGGAAGCGCTGGCGGCCGGTCGGTTGGTATGCCGCAAGCTTGCCGATGGGCAAGCTCCGGCATTGAGCAGGGAGGAGGTGGAGTCTTGTCTGACAGACACCGGACTCTAATCTTCTAAAGAATCCTTTACTTCGTGATGTATTTCCGAGCAGTCATAAGGGTATCTCTGCATGAATTTACCCTTGAGTACCTTCTTTGTATCGCTACCGGGACGTGAAAGAGTGGCGGTGAATGTCACTTGAAGCCGTTTGTAGTAGATGGTTGAAGTGTATATGTTCCATTTCATACCTACTATGTCTACTTCAAAATGTTTATATCTCAGTTCGTCTTCTTTGTAATACTTGCCTTGGTTGATGAAGAATAACAGTTGTTGTCCCATGATTATTTTTCCGTCTTCTATGTGGTTGGGCAGATAGATGCTACGTTTCTCCGGGTCTATGCTTTTGAAGGTTTCATCAGAGTGCCCATCGGGTATGAATGCGTATTCTGTCCATTTATTGATGAATGGATAGTAGTCATGCTTGTCGGTTGTGTTTCCCAGATTTTCATTTTTATAGGTACTCTTATCAGGTCCTGTTCCGGCTTCTTTCACTCCGTCACCTTCTTCCACGCTGTATTCGATGGACTCTATCTGATAGAAGTTAGTGCACGGTTCTTGGTGTATGATGATTTGTTCCTTGTAGAGTCCCGTTTTCATCTCAAGGTTGATGATGAGGCTACGGGATTCACCTAAGTCAAAGTTGTCTTTAAAGTGCAGGATGAGATGGCTGTCGGTGTCCCGTTCCAAGTCCCACCATTTATAATGCAGGCTTCCCGTACCTTCCAGTTGTGGGAGCTTGTTGCCATCCATCATGAGGTCTCCCCATGGGGTGGTGATGGAGGTTATGCGCCAGTCGCCGCGTGTTAGGTCTATCTGCAGGGTAGAGGCTTCGCCCTTCACGGTAGTTTCCTGAAAGGGCGAGAGGCGGATTTCATCGCTATCATTGCAAGCCGTCAGGCCGCAAAGGAAAAGAGCGAACAAAAGGATGGATTGGAATAAGTCAGTCGTTTTCATGTTGGTTATTATTTGATTATGTCCATTGGACGTGGCATTCTTTGTAAATGCTGCACGACAAAGATAATTATTTCCTCTTTACGCTGTATTCTCCGAAAGAAAGAAGTACTCTTTTTTGCCGGATAATACGGGTTTTATTAACTTGCGCACAAATTATCGCTAATCATTAACCACTAACCATTAATTCCATGAAATACCAAGTTGCCATTATCGGTGGAGGTCCTGCGGGATATACTGCTGCCGAAGCTGCCGGAAAAGCAGGATTGAGTGTCGTACTATTTGAGAAGCAGAGTCTCGGTGGAGTGTGCCTGAATGAAGGGTGTATCCCTACCAAGACCTTGTTGTATTCGGCCAAGACCTATGACGGAGCCCGCCATGCTGCAAAGTATGCGGTCAGTGTGCCCGAAGTATCGTTCGATTTGCCCAAGATTATTGCCCGCAAGCAGAAGGTAGTGCGCAAGCTGGTATTGGGAGTCAAAGGAAAGCTGACTGCCCATGGTGTGACGATTGTCAGCGGAGAGGCCACAGTGACGGACAAGAATCATGTGGAGTGCGGCGGAGAAACCTACGAATGCGAGAACCTGCTGCTCTGCACCGGTTCCGAAACCTTTGTCCCTGCCATTCCCGGCATAGACAAGGTGCCTTACTGGACCCATCGTGATGCGCTGGACAACAAGGAACTGCCCGCTTCGCTTGCCATCATCGGCGGCGGTGTCATCGGTATGGAGTTCGCTTCTTTCTTCAACAGCCTGGGAGTGCAGGTAACCGTCGTCGAGATGCTGGACGAGATACTGGGAGGCGGTATGGACCGAGAGCTGGCGGGTATGCTCCGTGCAGAGTACGCCAAGCGGGGAATCAAGTTCATGCTGAGTGCAAAAGTAGTGTCTGTCATGCCGGATACTGCCGAAGCTTCTTCCCTTATCCAGGTGAATTATGAAACAGCCGACGGTCCCGGTTCCGTCGTTGCCGAACGGCTTCTGATGAGTGTCGGGCGCCGTCCGGTAATGAAAGGCTTCGGATTGGAGAATCTGGGCTTGGAAAGAACGGAGCGCGGAAATGTCTTTGTCAACGGACAGATGCAGACTTCAGTTCCCGGAGTATATGCTTGCGGCGACTTGACGGGATATTCCTTGCTGGCGCATACAGCCGTCCGCGAGGCGGAAGTAGCCATACATTCCATCATTGGCCGGAAGGACACTATGAGTTATCGTGCCATCCCCGGCGTGGTATATACCAATCCCGAAATAGCCGGTGTGGGCGAGACGGAAGAATCCCTTCAGAAGAAAGGCGTAGCCTACCGTGCAGTGAAGCTGCCGATGGCGTACAGCGGTCGTTTCGTCGCCGAGAACGAAGGTGTGAACGGTGTCTGCAAGTTACTGTTGGGCAGTGACGATACCGTATTGGGGGCACATGTCTTGGGTAATCCCGCTTCGGAAATCATCACGCTGGCAGGCATGGCCATCGAGCTGAAACTTACTGCCGATGAATGGAAGAAGATTGTCTTTCCGCACCCCACGGTGGGAGAGATATTCAAGGAGGCATTGTAGAACCCATGACTATTGTTTCATATAAACATAAAAGATGAAAACCGTAAAGCTAATCACCTGCGACGATGCCTTCCAGGCACACGTCATTCAGGGTGCCTTGAAGAATGAGGGCATTGCGTCTGTTTTGCATAATGAAAACATGTCTTCCGTGATGCGCGGATATGTCCGTGATGTCACGGGAGTGGATATATTTGTTTATGAAGATGAATATGACAATGCCCTCCGCCTGCTTGAACGGAACCAGATGATTCCGGAACAGTTGAGGTACTGCCCCCATTGCGGTTCGGATGAGATTAAGTTTGTGCTGAAGAAGAGCCATCGGGTGCGTGCTGTGGTGGCTGCTGTTATTGCGGCATTGTCGGCCGCACCTCCGGGCACTGAGCATTGGGAGTATGTATGCAGGAAGTGCGGCACTCATTTTGAGAAGCCGGTGGCGAAAGGAACAGTTGAAGAATAATCAGGTGTTTATTCTTTTAACCGCTTTTCAATCCAGTCCCGGTTTTTACGTCCCAATCGGCTTTCCGCAAAATCCAGGAAAGCCGATGTGTCTGTTATATGGGCTTGGATGACACCTGCCAGAAAGTTGAAGAAAGGTTCTTCACCCACCCGGACAAGCAGGTCGGCGAGTAGTACTGACCCTTTCCTATAGAGGGCAAGATGCGCTTCGCGGTCGTTGCGGTCAATACCCCAGATAGGACGGATATGGCGTGTTTCCTTACGGTAGGCGTCGATGTAAGCGGCATAGGCTTTTTCGCCGCGGGCGTGGCGTATGTATTGCAAAGCACTGAATTCGGCAAAAGATTCGTTCAGCCAGTCGTGCCAAGATTCCACCGGAGCCTTGTTCCACCAGAAGTGGCCGATTTCGTGGGCGGTGTTCTTGAGTACATATTCATTGAATGTTCGGGAACTGAGCATAATGAAATTTTTACGGCTGTACCCTCCTGAGGTGCTGGAAGCTGAAAGCAGGAATTTCATGTAAATATCCTCATCTCCCGCAATTTTATAAAGGCGTCGGAAGAATTTCAAGGCATTGTGGCAACATTGAAGTGCCGAGTCTGCACCGGCATCCGGGAAGTCTGTATAGATAAGTTCAATGGTAGTTCCGTTATCATTGATGCGGCGGCTTTTCAGCATGGGTGAAGCCAGGATAACATTGTCGAAATTCTCCCAAGGTTGCTCCATTTCCCACATCCCTTCTTCTGTATGGGAAATAATACCTGAGCCGCTCACCGTATAACCGTCAGTGATGTCGATTCGTAAGTGCGAATAATCTGCCCGGTTACCGTTGCAGACAGGATACCATCCCGTATAGTAACCAAGTTCAATCCAATGGTCATTGAATGATTTTGCAGGGCCCTGCACTTCCTGCATGTAGAGTGTGTAACGGGTATTTATGCGGCAGCGGTCATCGGCTCCTGCCGGCCGGTAGAGGGTCAAGGTCCGTCCGTCGGGAATGAATTGGGCAGGTGCCGGGGCAAGCGTATCGAAACGGTAGGTTATTTCCCGGTTGCTGTGGCGTAGTGTGTCGATACGGGCATGGCGCCATAGTACCAACGAGATTGAGTCACTGTCCTGGAAATCGATTTCAAACGAACCGCCTACTTCGACTTGTCGGTTCGGTACATCAATCTGTACGGTTAAGTCATAACTGACAATGCGCGGAGATTCTTGTGCCCGAAGCATGGGGAAGAAAAGGAGGCATATTGTAAAGCTGGCAATTGCAAGTTGTAGTTTCATGATACATCAATTTTAAAGTGATAGTAACTGGGAGATTTTGCCTATGCAATCTATGCAAAAGTAGTATTTTTAAAGGAATATAAGATGGATGGCTGGATATAATTTATGAAAAGACTACCTCGTTGTTGTTCATTTGTAAGATTGTCGTACTTTTGCCTTTAAAGATAAATATATTTATGAAAAGGATATTGTTGCTGTTAATTTTATCCGTCTGCCTGCTCCCATTATGGCCCCAAGAGACGGTAACTCCGGTGAAGCCGCTCTCTGCGCGGATTGATGCGTTGATAGAACACAAACTTCCCGCAGGCTCTAATGTGGCCATTTCGGTCTATGACCTGACTGCCGGAAAGCCCTTGTACGGCTATCAGGCAGATAAGCTTTCCCGTCCCGCTTCCACCATGAAGCTGCTGACCACCATTACCGCCCTTTCCCGTCCCGAAGCCGACGAGCCGTTCCGTACGGAAGTGTGGTATCAGGGAACCATTGAGCGCGATACCTTGCAGGGGGATATGTATGTGATAGGCGGTTACGACCCGGAGTTTGATGAAGAGGCATTGGATTCCCTGGTGGCTACCGTGGCCCGTTTCCCCTTCTCTGTCATCAAAGGCAAGGTGTATGGAGATGTCTCCATGAAAGACTCCTTGTACTGGGGCAGCGGCTGGTTGTGGGATGATACTCCCTATTCCTTCCAGCCCTACCTCTCACCGCTGATGCTGAATAAAGGAGTGGTGAAGGTTACCGCCACACCCGGCGAACGGGGCGACAGCGCACGCCTTGAATGCACTCCCGCCTCTTCCTATTATACACTGACGAACAAGACCCGAAGCCGTACCCCTTCTGCCGGACGTTTCCGTGTGTCGCGCGACTGGCTGGTGAACGGGAACAACATCACCGTGACGGGCAACGTCGATGCCCGCCGTGCAGGTACGGTCAATATATTTTCTTCGCAGGACTTCTTCATGCATACCTTTATGGAACGGTTGCAGGCACGAGGCATCCGGTGCATTCCGGCGGCAGAAGCGGAAAGTCCGGAGAATGAAGTAGCGGAATCCGAAGCTTTTGAAACGGGTAAGCCCTCTTCCACTGCTTCTTCTTACCTCTTCGGTGAGTTCCGGCAAGACAGCCTCTCCGTACGGATGGCTTCCTATGAAACTTCCGTGCAGGATGTGGTGAAACAGATAATGAAGGAGAGCGATAATCTCAATGCCGAAGCCATGCTCTGCCGGTTGGGTGTGCAGAGCAGCAGAAAGAAGCGTGTCTCTGCCGAGGACGGGCTTTCTGCCATCCGCATGCTGATAAAAGAGATGGGATATAACCCCGATAGGTATAATCTGGCAGATGGTTGCGGCCTTTCCAATTACAACTACATTTCACCGGAACTCTTGGTTTCTTTCCTGCGATATGCCTACTCGCGTACGGATGTTTTCCAGAAACTTTATAAGGCTTTGCCCATTGGCGGCGTGGACGGTACACTGGAGTTCCGCATGAAGAAAGGCACCCTTTCCCACAGAAATGTACATGCCAAGACGGGTTCCTTTACCGCCATCAACTGCCTGGCCGGCTACCTTAAAGCCCGCAACGGACACGAGATAGCCTTTGCCATCATGAACCAGAATGCACTGTCGGGCAGGGAAGCACGCGCTTTCCAGGATGCGGTGTGTGATGAAGTGATACGTTGAGGTTTAGCCATCGTAAAGTTGACCTTTAGCGTCGTAAAGTTAAGGTTTAGCTTCCTAATGCAGACCTTTACGGAGTGAGCCCCAAGAGTAGGGGAAATCATTCCTCTTTCGTATTGCGGTAGCGTGCCGGAGACATACCCAGATAAGACTTCACATACTTCCCGAAGAAAGACTGGTTGGGGAAATTAAATTCTTCTGCAATCTCCTTGATGGACTTGTCCGAATGCTTCAGCCGGTACTTGATGTGCTCGATGGCACTTTCGTTAATCAAGTCAAGCGGTGTACGTCCACATGCCTGCTTGATGACCTTCGAAAAGTGTTTGGGACTATAGCAGAGTGCATCGGCATAATATCCTACAGAACGGTGTATGCCGTTGTCTTTGGACAACATCTCTATAAACTTACGCAGGATATAGTCGGACTGTTTGATGCTTTCTTTTGTATCGACTGTCATTTCTGAAGGGTTCACTTCTTTGTTGAGGTGTCCCAACATCTCACAGAAAATGGCAGAAAACAAGTATTGCATCACTTCCCTGTGATAGTGATGAGGCTCGTCGTTTATCTTTGCCATAAGCAGTTCTCGGTAGAATTTGAAGATTTCCTTGTCCCCTTCCTCCCCGACAGACTTTATGGGATTGTTGTGGATATGCATAACGGTATTCCATGTATCCTTCTCCATCTTGACCACGCGTTGTAGGAACTGTGTGGAGAATGCGGCAAGCCTTATCTTGTGCTTCGGGCTTACCATCGCGTGGCTGATAATGGTATTGGGAAGGCCGAGCAGTAAGTCGCCTGCTTCCAGTTGGTAGGTTTTGTAGTTGACGTCCAACTGGATGCAGCCTTCTAGACAGATAGCGATAAGGAAGCATCCCAATCTTATTGTATCTTCATTGTAGGGGCTTCCCTCCAGACTGTTGATTATGACAAAGTCATTGTCTACATAGTCAAGGACATGTTCGCTGTTTTTAAAGTCCGCGATTTCTACGATTTTTATGTTCCCTTTCTCCATATTCTTCCTTTTTCGTTTTGCAAAGTTGGTGAATAATGGGAAATATGGGATGTTCCATTATGCGGCTTTCTTGTTCTATATGTCATTTATAGACAATTCATTAGCCTTAAAAAAGATGAATGTCGAAAAAGGAACATCTTTGGAGTGTAATTGGTCATTATGGCGTTGTTCCTTTCTCCTACTTTTGCCACCAGTTTTAACAAAAAGACAATGAGAAAAAGTATGATTACATTGAACAGGAAATGGATACGGCTGATAGGGATTGTCGGTTGTACAATGTGTTTGGCATCTTGCAAGCAGGCATCGGATGCTTCCGGAATGAAACCTTCTTATGCTACCATGAAAGTGGAGGCGACGGACAAAGAGCTTTCCACTTCGTATTCGGCAACGATACGCGGACGGCAGGACATAGATATCTATCCGCAAGTGTCGGGTACCATTGAGAAGCTTTGCGTGACTGAGGGGCAGAAGGTGCGCCGCGGACAGTCGCTTTTCATTATCGACCAAGTGCCCTACAAGGCTGCCCTCAAAACGGCCATGGCCAATGTGGAGGCTGCACGCGCTGCACTGGCTACTGCTGCACTGACTTACAACAGCAACAAGGAATTGTATGCGCAGAAAGTGGTTTCGGAATTTAGTCTGAAGACTGCCGAGAACGCCTATCTTACCGCCAAGGCACAGCTCTCGCAGGCCGAAGCCCAGGAGATAAGCGCGCGCAACAACCTCTCCTATACGGAAGTGAAGAGTCCCAGCGACGGGGTGGTGGGGGCATTGCCCTACCGTGCAGGGGCATTGGTCAGCCCCAGCTTGCCGCAACCGCTGACAACGGTCAGTGACAACAGCGACATGTACGTTTACTTTTCCATGACCGAAAACCAGTTGCTTGCCCTGACCCGCCAATACGGAAGCATGGACGAGGCGTTGAAGAACATGCCTCAAGCGGAACTGAGACTGAACGACAATTCCGTCTATGACAAGAAAGGAACCATCGAGTCCATCAGTGGCGTCATTGACCGTCAGACGGGTACGGTAGTGGCACGTGTGGTATTTCCCAATGAATCGCGCCTGCTCCACAGTGGGGCGTCGGGCACGGTGGTGGTGCCTACCACTTATAAGAACTGTATTGTGATTCCGCAAGAGGCCACCGTGCAGTTGCAGGACAAGACAGTGGTATATAAGGTAGTGGATGGCAAGGCCGTTTCTGCCTTGATTACCGTGGCCGGAATAAATGACGGACGCGAATACGTAGTGCTGGACGGACTGGAAGTCGGCGACGAGATTGTTTCCACCGGTGCCGGACTGCTGCGCGAAGGGACACAGGTGAAATAATGAACTGCTATTTATCAACTATCAATGACCCATTAAGATGAAAGGAAATATATTTATAAAACGGCCGGTGATGGCTATCTCCATCTCCGTACTGATTCTGGTGATAGGGCTTATCTCGCTCTTTACGCTGCCGGTGGAACAGTATCCTGATATTGCACCTCCCACGGTGTACGTCAGCGCCAACTACACCGGTGCCGATGCCGAAGCCGTATTGAACAGTGTCATCATGCCGTTGGAAGAGAGTATCAACGGTGTGGAGAACATGATGTACATCAGCTCTACCGCCACCAATGCCGGTTCTGCCACCATACAGGTCTACTTCAAGCAGGGCACGGACCCCGACATGGCTGCGGTGAACGTACAGAACCGCGTATCCAAGGCGCAGGGACTGCTGCCCGCCGAAGTGACGAAAATCGGTGTGACTACCCAGAAGCGGCAGACCAGCTTCCTGCAAATCGGCGCTTTGGTGAGCACCGACGGGCGCTACGACCAGACTTTCCTAGCCAATTACCTCGATATCAACGTGATTCCGCAGATTAAGCGTATCGAAGGTGTGGGTGATGTAATGGAGCTGGGCGATACATACAGCATGCGTATCTGGCTGAAACCGGAACGGATGGCGCAGTATGGACTGGTTCCTTCGGATGTGACCGCCGTATTGGGCGAGCAGAACATCGAGGCGCCTACCGGTTCGCTGGGCGAGAGTTCTAAGAACGTATTCCAGTTTACGATGAAATATCGCGGACGCCTGAAAAGTGTGGAGGAATTCCAGAATACGGTGGTACGCTCGCAGAGCGACGGTTCCGTGCTTCGTCTGAAAGATGTGGCGGATGTGGAGCTGGGTACGTTGACTTACAGTTTCCGCAGTGAGATGGACAGCAAGCCGGCTGTACTTTTCATGATGTTCCAGAC
>UMBR01029670.1_pt1 | contig 10135 bp, 7 predicted proteins | sample 1964011 | NCBI WGS metagenome assembly UMBR01 (sample SAMEA4835946, study PRJEB28245) | human gut metagenome | biome: gut microbiome; material: fecal sample | place: Denmark | collected 2008
CCCAACGCATAGTTTCTACCATAACAACAACAACCTCTTACAGCTTAAAGCCGCCAAACTCCTGCATAGCGTGATGGCAGTTGCATTTCGCCTCAGTCGGCTCTTCATAAGCGATGAAGGACAGAATCAGCTTTTCCATATTCTTAATGCTCAGTGCCATAGCGTCGCAAACCTCTTTATGGGAAAGCGGCGTCGGGGAAATGCCGGCAGCCATATTGGTAACGATGGAGCAGTTAGTATAGCACATCTCTGCCTCACGCGCCAGAATAGATTCCGGCATATTGGTCATGCCAACCAGATCACCGCCCAGCATAGCGAACATCTTAATTTCGGCAGCACTTTCAAAGCGCGGGCCTTCGGTGCAAACATAAACACCGTGCTTATGGAAGGTAATATCCGTTTTCTCCAAGCATTTGATAACCTTCTCGCGCAAAGTCGGGCAATACGGATAGGTGAAATCGCAGTGCGCTACACCACGCTCGGGGGAATCATAGAAGGTGTTGATACGGCTCTTGGTGAAGTCCAGCACGTTGTCGCAAACTACGAAGTGACCTGCCTTCATCTCCGGGTTTAGAGAACCAACTGCGGTAGTAGCAAAAATCTCCTCCGTTCCCAGGCTCTTCATAGCCCAGATGTTGGCGCGATAGTTTACCTTGTGGGGCGGTACGGAATGGTCTACGCCGTGACGGCTCACGAAAACCACCTGATTACCGCTCATTGTGCCGATGTTGCACAAAGCCTTACCAAACGGTGTTTCTATAATTTTTTTTTCGAATCCCTTCAGGGTATCGGGATTATCAATACCGGTTCCGCCGATGATAGCAATTTTACGCATAAGCTTTGCCTCCTTTATAGTTAAATGTGATAATGAAAACTGTTTGCTGAAGTATGTTATTACGCATAATATCTATGCAGATTCTCCACACTTTTTCTATTATATAATACCATAAATAAGGCATAATTTAAAGAGTAAAGAAAAAGCACTCTCAGCAGGTGTGAGAGTGCGAAGTGGGTGGAATTGAAGATTTTATTCATGACGCAGTTTCTTTCCTAAAGTATTAGCCAATTGCTTAGCTATTGCCTTTGCTAAAAAGGGAGGTACGGCATTCCCAACTTGTTGGTATTGCTTATCTTTAGAACCACAAAATACAAAACTATCAGGAAAAGTTTGTAATCTGGCTGCTTCTCTAATACTAAGTGCTCTGTTAAGAACAGGATGAATCCACATAGACTTTCGTACATTGGTAACTGTTCCACTTGGAGAATCATATTTTAATCTTAAATAAATAGTATTTTGAGTACGTTTTACATCAGTATAAGTATTCTTTTTCAGAGAATCTTTCAAACTGTGAAAGTTTTCACCTTGATTTAAAGCTTCGAATCTTTTCATTGCTACATCTGTAGTTTTAGTAATAATATGGTTCTTTAAGACATCGGAATTTCTTAATTGCTTGGCTAATGGACTTAAGCGACTCTTATGCTTCAATATAATACCATTCTCATCATCAACTAAATCATGTACCGTCCCCTCATCTTCCAAATCAAAAATTGCATCATGAACCGTTCTATACTCTTCTTCTTTGAATTTTTTATGAGGAAGAAATACAACATTAGAAATACTTTTCTTTATTCCTATAATAACAAAACGATTCCGTTTTTGTGGTGCGCCAAAATCTGCTGCACACAATATACCACTGTTAATAGCATAACCATCTTCACCAGATGTCAAAATCTTTTCCAGATAATCTAAAACTGCAAAAGAGCGAACATTTGCTAATATACCTTCTTTTTTCGTACTTTCATAATAATCAACATGTATATGGTTATCAAATATCTCTTTCGCTTTGCTTAACATACGCTGAATCATAATTGCCGGTTCAATTAAATTTTGAATTTCTTCTATATCAAGATTTCCATCAAAGTAATCCTTTATTGCTTTAAATGCTTCTCTGGGTCTCTCTACAATATAGTCATTTGCATCATCTTCAATATAATCTTTAGCAATTTTTAAAAGCTTTTTCTGGTGTTTTTCTAAAGACTTTTTCAACTTATCAGTGTTTTTTGCACCTTTGTAGATAATATTTAATTCTCGATAGTCATCCTCTGGCCAAAGTCTCTGAATCAGCAAATCTTGATTTTGAACAATATCCAACGCGCCATCAAACAAAAATTGTGCACTCAATAAATGTATTGGTGTATTTTTGTTTGGAATCTCATACTCATCTATAATTTCCAAATCATTTTCTTCCATATAGAAACGATGGACATCAGATTTAAGCATACTTACATTTTCCATAACAAATGCTTTAGGACGTAATTCTCTAATTGCCCTAATATATTGCTTTACCAACATATTATTCTGACTGATTGCATGGTTTTTTTGTCTGTTTGCATTTGAAAAACCTTGACAAGGAGGCCCACCGATAACCACATCAATATTTCCATATCTCCTTTGAATATCCGCATAATCTGCATTGCAGACATCCCCCTGCAACTCAACATTTGAATGGTTACGATGATACGTTTCCTGCATATGTGGTTCTCTCTCAAATGCAACTTTTATATCATATTTTCCTGTTTGCATAAACCCTAAGCTTAATCCACCAGCTCCTGCAAACAAATCAACTACTGAATATGTCATTCCTCTCTATTCTCCTAATTTTGAATTTTTGCTTCATAACGTTTTTGAAGCAAATCCCAACACTCTTCTTTTTTACACCACTGCCCAATATTTACACCGGAAACTGTAGGATTTTGAAAATGATTCCAAACAAATAATGCCAATTTTTCTATTAAAATTTTCGTTTCGGCATTAATGGTTTGGTTATTCCAAATCTCCTGTGGATTAATTAAATCTGAATGATATTTTCCAATCAATGCTACAGTATAATAGTCCTGTTGAGCTTTAAAACCACCAAATTTTAGATTTTTGATAACTTCATCGCAGCTATTGAACAATATAACCCTTGAAATCATCTCAATATAACTTTGCTCAGATGGTTCACTAAATTCACCATTAGAAACTTTATCTGAGAAAAATACAAAGTTGGTTTCTAATCCTTTGCTAACAATATATGGATATCCTTGATAAGCCATCACACATTTAGCAGCTACAGTTTTGGAAATACAACGCTTCTTAGGACAACGATTTTTAAATTCTCTTTTTGCAGCTGTTGTTGGTTGACGATTCAATTCAACTAAATACTGTCCTCTAGCTCTCTCGTAAAACCAATAGTCTGTTGATTTTCCCTTTATAACTGGAATTGGTGTTGACCTAGATAAACGTTCCATCTTAACATGGTATGTATCGTTTGCATTAAAGTCAGACATATTAATTTTGTTTTGACTATTTGCATACTTAGATATGTTATGAATAATATCTTCTGCCTGATCTTTTTGCTTAATAACAGATAGCTTAATCTGTACATTTACCTGATCCAAAGGCAGCTTTGACTTATAAGCATTGTAAATAGATGCTGTAGTTTGCCCACCATTAACAATCTGCCAACCAGTGATTTCGGTAATATTTACAACGTCTCCATCATTTAAATCATTTTCAACAACAATACTATCTGCAACAGTTGAAATTCCATTATTATAAGCCATAAACATTTGAGGTTCATTAGCTAACGACACCTTAATTCCTTTATTAACCTTACCAGTTGCTTGTAAGAAAGAACGAACATTTTTCTGAATAAGTTCTTGTCCCTCAGATTCATAAATTCGTGCTAAGAGATTACCGGAGATAACTCCAATATAACAGTCATATATATCATTCTCTCCCTTGACCTTAATCAATGGCAACGATGTGGAATACTTTTTTTCAGTTTAACAACAAGTTGACGTTCTACAGCTTGACCACCAAGTACACTTTGATATAATCTTTCAATATCCCAAACATCATAACTAATTGACACCTTTCCATTACGAGTATCTTCAGGAATATATTGTACTGTTTCATCATTTGTTAATAAAATAATTTTAACTGTTTCAATATCCTGCTTATGTTTTTTGATAAACTCATATGCTTGATATCCGTCGCTAGATTCCTCTAAAGCTTCAAATGAATCTGTACCACAAGTTTTATAAAACTTAAGAACCTTTTTCAGTAACTTATCAATTTCAGTTTTCTTAACTTTTTCAGGTTTGGATTTTCCTTGATACTTACTAACAATCAAAGTAAGAGAACGAAAATACTCATTAAATGCATAACCATCTAGTTTCATATTCTCGCCATCTTTTTTAAAGTCTACCAGAGTACAATCCGAAACAAAAGTTTCTCCTGCTTCCGTAAGGTAAGAAATAAACAAGCTTTTAAAGGCTGTATTCGTAGAAACCGGGCTATTTTCTTTTATATAAGTAGAAACTTCATCTTGTAATTCTTCATAGAATTCAACAATTTTTTCATTTAGCAAATCCGGCTCCTCCTTTCAGTATTTTTAGTACAGATTCAACGTCTTTAGCATATGGCATACAAAGCATAATGTTAATTCGATATGTAATATCAGTAACCCCTATTGGTAATATTTCTTTAATTATTTTTGGAAAATTATCTTCGACCGAAAAGCAATATACATCGCGAAGAAAATATCCTGTAGTATAGTTATCTGTGACCTCATCTAAATAACCATATTTCCTTAGCTTTTCATTAAAACACTGTAAAACAGATATATCTGCATTTAATTTACCGCGTATTATTGCAATTATGTCTTGCAACTTTTCTCCTCCACTTTTACTTACGCGCAATGCATAGAAACGTAAGAAAAGTTTCCCTGGTATATCTCCACTGTCCAACTGATACTCACTGCTGATACTTGCAAAATATGGAGCTTTTGTAGAAGTAGTTTTTACTTCTACTGCATGTGAACCAAAATAGAAATCATGTGTTTCATTCTCACTTCCAGCCCAATGCATCACTGCATCCGCGCCATATGAATCTAAACATTCGCTTAAAAACATTAACTCACCATATAGTCCTTGTTGACGCTCGTTTGACATAAATATCTCTTTATCAGCAGCAAAAAAATCCTTCCACTTTGTAAGAACTCTTGTAATTACTGAGATTGACTCATCAGCCTTTTCTGCTATTTTTAGTTGGAATCTTAAATCTTCAACAACAACTTCAAAGATGTCACTAGCACTATCAGGCAACTGCGAAAGAGCTATAAAAGGAGTTGTAATCCCATATGCTGGAAGTGTAGCTATTTCAATATCAATACCCTTCCAATGAGGGAATCTTCTTTTATTAACTTCTGACGTAACGGAAAAGAATGCTGAACGCATCTTTGTGACAATATTAACAGCAAAAGCAATCATAATTCCATTATCAAACTTCACCATACGCATAGCAAATGGTGAAGCAATTTTGCTTTTCCCAGCTGATATATCTAATAATATTTCTTTGTAAATTTTAGCCGTATAGCTCATCACTATCTTTCTCCAATGCAATGTCATTCATGCGATAAGATTTAAGGTTTCCTTTACCTTTTCGATCAGGAAATACTGCTGCAAATCCAAAAGGTGGTTTGTGATTTCCTTCAATATTCGTCAACTTACCTGCATCTCCAATTGGGTAAAGAATTAAAAGGCCATTTGAGAAAGGTCGTGTTTCTCTACGGATAATTTCGTTAATTTTCGCTTTTAAAGGATCATTTTTATATTTTTCCTTTAACTCATGAACTTTGTTATACAAATCATTATCGTAATCCAAATACTCATGATCAGCAGATGTCATTGTATGTATGGAACAAGTAGTATCATATGAATCTACACCAGAACCTTCTTTTCTGTAAATGCCACCGCCTATACCTTTAAGATCTGCAATATCAAATTCTTTACCATGACCGCTTACATTAATTAAGCATACTGTCCAAGATTTAACACCACCAATTCCATCAGCATTCATTGTTCGAATATAGTCAGCCATATATTTACTATTTGCCCTAGTAGCAGTTTTAGACGTTTCATAACTTTCAAAGAAGTTCGCTATATCATGAGCAGATACATTCTGGTAGAAAATGTGATTGCCCGGAGCTTTACGTCCATGAATTTGTCGGTACTGTTCATCTGTTATACGGCAACTCTTAATTGCACATAAAAGATCCTCTACAGCCTCAAAGTTTCTATCAAACTGTTCTCCATCAATATCCAATACACGCGTCTGACTCAGCTTACAACTAAAATCTCGCTTAAATTCTTGACCTATTCGCATTTTATTCCTACTAGTTATTTCTAATGTCGGATGAGATGCAATGCGCAAGCCAAACTCCTGTGGAGTTTGAACAACACTCTTCATAAAATCAAATTGTTCTGCTAAATCTTCTGTAGCCATAGAAATGTGTGAAAAACTTGCGTAAAGAGTTGGAGTAGTAAAAAGTCTACATGCATCAAGATAACCAGGACGGAAACCAAACCATCTACCCATTTGCATCAGGGTGTCATAGGTATTAGAGCTACGTGTAAAATAACTTACCGTAAGTCCTTCTAGTGTTAATCCTCTGGAAAGCTTATCACCACCAATAACGATGACATTAAATGGCCTACCCTCATTTTTCTTATACAGGAGAACATCATCGCTCTTTCCATTTACACTATATACATCTATTTCTTTTTCATCAATAATTCGTTTAATTTCACTCCATATAGAATCCCAACATATGTTATCACATCCATACATATATTTAGCAAACTGTACTTTCATCTTATCGGTTGTAGGCACGTAGTCATCTTCCCAAATTGCTTTAAACTCACTTTCGATGACAGGATCTCCATAACGAATATAAGACTCAATCTCTTCCTTGTAATATTTTAAAATTTTTTGTTTAATCTTATTTTGTTGAGCAACAAAACGAACGATATGTACTAACATTGTATTCGGCTTATTCTTATGTCCTCTACAATTTCTAAGTGCAGTCGATACAAGAAAGTATTTTACAGCCAATTTTAGCTCTTTAGGAAGCTCCCCTACTTTATCAGTAGATTTAGTTCCCTTGCCAAGATAAGATGCGCCATACACTATTTCCCGATAAAGTGGCATCGTAGGAATATCTTCACTGTTACCCAAGCCAAAAAATTCTCTGGCACCAATATACTGATCTGCTCTAGGAGTTCTATATATAAAATCTCGAGGGAATAAATCAGTACCATATTTTTCATCATTGATATTAGGAGGAATAAATATGTTTGCAAAAGGTGTAGCCGTATAGCCGATGTAAGAACGACATTCAAATACATTCAAGAGTTCTCTAATCAAACCATTTATAGTTGTAGGATTATAATCATCTAAAACATTTCCATGCTCATCGTAGCTTTCTTTCGTATTGATAGAAGCCTGGTCGGCTTCATCATCAATAATAAGTGCAGGAAATTGGGCAGGAATTTTCTTTTTTCCATTTATCATTTCCGCACAATGATTTTTTCGAAAAAAACGTAGAATTTTACGCAAAACAGAAGCATTCTTTTTGGTAACAACCATAAGCGGCGGCATCATAGATACTCCTTCTGTTTTTTTGTTTACATCTCCTTTTTCATCTCGTGTAGTAATTGACTGAACAATCGTACTCACACCATGATGCGGACCAATACCAACACCGATTACATTTTTTCTTTAGTCATATCACCAATATAATCAAGACTGGTTTCGTATCCTAAAACTTCTTCATCAATACGTGACTGCGTTTGACTACGCAAACTATTATGAATGCCTGATAGTACAATTACAATTCGGTATCCAGCATCATACGCTTTGTTTATCATACCTATATAATGTGCTGTTTTACCAGACTGAACATAGCCAAATACCATACCCATACGTTCACCAGCTACGCCCTTCCTAGGATTAATCAAGGCATTCATAATCTCATCTGTAGACAAATCAATGTCTTTTACTGCAGCAAGACTCCACGAAGGTTTTCTAAACAGATAGTCAGAGTAGCGACTCCAATATTCAGATTTAAATTCGCTAGTTTCCTTAAGTTCATTCCACCAAGTCTTATCTTCTAAATTAGGATCACATACACCAATAGAAGGTTCTGTATAAGCGGTCACTTCACAAAACAAAAATTGCTTAAAAACTTCAATATCCTTAATTATATCAAGAACTCCAAATTTTTCTGCTGTCTTTTCAACCGCAGCAGAAATTGACATATTTTCTTCCTTTGCAAATTTCGCACAAAACTCATATCCGCTTTTATACAAACCTTCTTCAATTTCACTTAAATTTTTTGGTAAGTTAAGCATTTGCATCCTCCACTAGTCTAATAATTTCTTCGCGAAGATGTCTATAATTCGGCATCTCAAACAGAGTTGATTTTGTTTCTTCCTTATCAAATCCTAATGATAAAAATTTATTAATCAAATTTGTAAGCTCTTTTATTTGCACTTTATACTCTAAAGAATCGTTATCTATCTCTGTATCTGATTTTCCTTTATGTAAAGAATCTGTAACCCCAGATAACATAAATGGTGCAAAATTCTCAACCAAAACAAGATATGCTGCCAATGTCTCTCTTCCATTGTCGTTTAATTGCTTATTAAGATTGTTCAACAAAGAATGTTTTCTGTTAATATGAAAAGAATAGCGGCCATTCTTTTTTCTTTGCTCCCACACATAATCTAGATTAGGAGCACTGACATTAGATTTTGAATAGCTGCCCCGTGAATTATATACACGGGCTGAAGCTTCAGTACAAATGTCAATCGCTCTCTCAACAGCATCTCTGACATAACTTGGTAACGAAGCTGTTGATTTTTTAATATCGATTTTCCAATCTTCATCACTAGCCGATGTAATATCGATTTTTATACGAGCCAAATTATATGCCGGTTCCTTTTTTATGTAATCAAACCACGTACCGCAAATAATCAAGCGTCTGTTTCTATAAACATAAACCCCTTGGTGATAGTTCCATCCTTTTGGACCACCCGCAGCCTGATAGTCAACATCTGATGCAAATTTCGTTTTATGCGGTAGAACATAAGGCTGAATAATCACCTCAGCACAACCATCCTCTGAGAAAATTGATTCCTCTGGAAGTTCCTGAGTGGCACCGTTTTCTAAGATAAACGGATTCCACGCTTTAACTATATTATTATTTAGTTTTAGAATAAGATTATTCTCTTCAATAAAACGATGAAACGTAAGAGCTAAATGCTTTTCTGTTCTATTGGCAATTCTATAAAACTTGCTTTTCGCCTTCTTTTCATCATCAATATCAATAACACGATCTAATTTTTCAATTACAATAACTGTTCCCTGATGGTCAATTTGAGAAGTAAACTCTGATATTTCACTTTCATCACGAATAATCAAATTCCACCCAATTTCTGGTATACTATCCAAATCCCAAGACGCATTACTTACAATAGAATTCGATTTTGTTATAACTGTTAATTTTTTTCCTATTGAAAATGCTGCTGTCTTCATACCCATACCAAATCGTCCTAAATCATCATCTTCTCGGATTTTACAGGGATCTGAGGATCCTATACGCATATTTTCAATCAGCGCCTTATCACTCATGCCAAAACCATCATCAGAAATCACAATTCGTTGTTTTTTCCAATCAAACTGAATATTTATTTCATGAGCATGAGCTGAAATGCAATTGTCTATAATGTCTGCAATAGCAGTTTCCTCGTTATATCCTACAGAACGTAGAGATGCTAGTAATAATCTTGCTTCCGGAATAGATTGAACTTTTTTTACCATAAAAAACACCTCCAACAATTAGATTATACAACATTTCCCCAAATTATTTTAGACCTTACCCATAAATCTTTTATTATCGTGATTGTTTGAAAGTATCTATCATTAAACTCTTTCTTTACACTTTCTCCACTATCTCCAACAGCTCCTGCGGTCTTGCAATCACAAAATCCGGCCTGCCCTCCTCCAGCAGCTTCTCCCAGCCAAAGGCCGTATAGCGCACGGCAACGGTTTTCGCCCCCGCACTGCGTCCGCTCTGCAAATCGAAGGGACTGTCGCCGACGCACAGGCATTCCTCAGGCTTTACTCCCAGCTTGGCGCAGGCTGCCAGCATCGGCTCGGGATGCGGCTTGCTCTCCTTTGTATCGCCCAAGGCAACGGTCGCATCAAAATACTGCGTCAGATGCAGGCAGTCCAGCCCACGGCGCA
>UMBR01058599.1_pt1 | contig 9902 bp, 9 predicted proteins | sample 1964011 | NCBI WGS metagenome assembly UMBR01 (sample SAMEA4835946, study PRJEB28245) | human gut metagenome | biome: gut microbiome; material: fecal sample | place: Denmark | collected 2008
CTGAAACTGTCACCTAACGTTGTCTGCATTTTTTCCTCATATCGCTTTGTAAGCTCCCTGCAGATTGTAAGCTTTCTGTCACTTCCAAGAACGCTCTCCAGTTCCTCTAACGTTTTCACAAGATGGTGCGGTGCCTCATAGATAATGATGGTTCTTGTCTCATTTGCAAGCCCGTCTAAAACAAGCGCCCGCTCTTTCTTATCTCTCGGCAAAAATGCTTCAAACGCAAATCTTCTGGTCGGAAGCCCGGACATGGTAAGCGCCGTGATACATGCGGCTGCCCCCGGCAGGGACGTCACCTCAATGCCTTCCTCATAGCAGATACGTACCAGATCTTCCCCCGGATCAGAAATTCCCGGTGTTCCGGCGTCGGTGATAAGTGCAATATTTTTCCCTTCGCGAAGCTTGTCCACCAATTGATATGCTTTGTCAATCTTATTAAATTCATGGTAGCTTGTCATAGGTGTTTTTATCTCAAAATGATTCAGCAGTTTGATGGAATTTCTCGTATCTTCTGCTGCGATCAGGTCAACCTCTTTTAGCGTGCGGAGGACCCGATAGGTAATATCCTCAAGGTTTCCAATCGGTGTTGCGCACAAATATAACTTTCCTGCCATCATTATTCTCTCTCCAATATCCTCCCGGAAGTATTTTTCAATTTATCTTTTTGCATAGATCAAAATGATAATGTTCTGAATATTTGTTACGAAGCAATATGAATGAAATGGTACAACTAACAAAAAACTAAATTATATCTGTCCGCTGCGCATCAGTCATTTTTCGCATGATTATAAAAAAAGCACACGTAAATATAATGCCTTTCATCATTGTGGTTGTTGTAAGTGCCCACCATATTCCCAGAATTCCTAGCACACCACTACTTAAAATGATTGCAAGCGGAATACGAAGCGATGTGAATACAATACTAATCACACTACACAGGCGAGTCCTGCCAAGTCCTGATAATGCACCTACTGTCATCAGCTCAACACATAAAAAAGCTTCGCTGTATCCGACAATGATCAAATAGTCAACTGCTGTTGCGATCGCTGTCTTCTCATGGAAAAACACGCTTGCGATCGGTACTGGAACAACTACAAACACAAGGGTGATCAAAATTCCCCATATACCAACGGTGCACAACGATGCACGATATCCCTTCTTCACACGTTCGGTTTTACCAGCACCATAGTTTTGACCGATAAAAGCGTTCATAGCTGCGCCAAATCCATCTGCCGTATTCCATGAGATTGATTCAATCTGACCGCCCACACGCTGCGTAGCGATTGCCTCTGGGCCAAAACCAGCTACCATACGTGTCAATACCATAGAGATAAAACAATACACCATACCCTGAAGTGCAGTAGGAATACCTATTTTGCAGATTCCCTGCACATATTCCAACGGAATTTTTACAAACAAGTGAAGACCTTTGAACACATTTTCCTTCTTCTGTAATATAACTCCAAACAGCATAATCATTGTAACAATTACCTGTGCCAAAACAGTTGCCATCGCTGCGCCTGCCGCTCCAAATCTCTGAAATGGTCCCGGTCCAAGAATCAAAACAGGGTCCAGGATCATATTCGCCGCCAAACCAAAAAGATTTGCAATAAAAGGAGTTTTAGAATCTCCCTGAGCCGTATATATTCCCGTTAATGTGAATGATAAAAATGAAAAAACAATGAATCCGCATGCAATCTTAGTGTAATCCAACGCAGCACTCAATGTTTCCGCATCATCCAGCTTGAAAAATCCAACCAGCTGATTTGCAAATAGTGCTACAATGATCCCATATGCGAGTCCCATCAATAATGCCAACTGCATCGCTGTCTGTGCATATCCATGTGCCTTTTCCTTCTCTCCTCGTCCTATGCACTGTGCAATCTGTACCTGGCCTCCCATTCTTGCCATCGAAGCAAGCCCCTGCGAGAGCCATGTAAACATACCTCCAACGCCTACTCCGGCAACCGCCTTGGCGCCTAGCAGTCCAATCCATGCCATATCGGTAATATTATATAATGTTCCTAGAAATGACGATGCCATAATTGGAATCGCAAGTTTCGTTAATGTCTTTAAAATTGGTCCTTTTGTTAAATTTCCTTCCATTCAGTCCCTATTAATTCCTTTTCCTTTGTATTTCCTTCTGCATGACGTTCTATTTCTGTACATAAATTTTTCAATCATTTTATACATACTTTACCTTTTATCCCTCTATCTTTGTTTCTGCATTTACTCTTTCTTCTCCATCATCTTCGGAATCACAAAATATAGCGCAATTCCAAGTGCTACGATTCCAAAAGAGATAATCTGCGATGTAGAAAAAATTCCAATGCTTCCACGATAATCATTTCGTAAAAATTCGATCAAAAATCTTCCCACTCCGTAGAGCACCAGATAACCTGCTGCCACTCTGCCCGGCTCTGGCTTCTTAGATGCATACCACAGTAATACGCCGCAGATCAGAAAATCACCTGCGGAAGAGATCAGCTGCGTCGGAATCAGGCTTACACCATTTGGTGCAAAATCAGAATGTGTAAAGGTAATGCCATACCACGCATGTGTCTCTCTTCCATAACAGCAGCCGGCACAAAAACATCCAATACGCCCAAATCCCTGTGCCATGGAAACTGCAGGCATCACAAGATCAAAATAAGAAATAAAATTTTCTTTTTTGATACGGCAATAGACATAACTTGTCACAATTCCACCGATAATTCCACCATAAACGACGTATCCGTTTTTGAAATCCCATAAAATAGATGGATCTTCTATAATTGCCGGAAGTTCTACAATATAATAGAGCAAGCGGCAGCCAACCATTCCACCAAGCAACGCACATAAAAAAATACCAAAAATCGTATCCTCATTTAAGCCTCTCTTCTTTCCCCTGTAATTACATAGGAAAAGTGCCGAAGCAAATCCAATCGCAATCATCAATCCATACATATAAATCGTGATCGGTCCAAGCGTTATCTTATTAAACATATTACCCTCCTTGTTTACCAGACTTATAAACTGATAATTACGAAACTCTCATGCCGTAGATTTAATTGTGCTAAAATAACAAAAGCTTGAGAAGACACTGGGGAGCCGCCGGTTCTTACATGGCAGACATAGCAACTTGCTATGGCTGGCATGTTAGTACCGCTGCGAGCGACACGTAGCGAAAGCGTGTCTTCGAAAATTTTGTTATTTTATCACAATCTTCATGCGCCGTATTGAGTTTCGCACTTAATATTAATATCCATAAATGTCATAAATCTCATCCGTATACACGCCCTGCTCCTTGTATACAATGAGCGGCTTCTCCACTGTCACACGGGATTTTCCTCCGCGCAATCCCTCGATCAACACCATATTCGGTTCCTTATCAATATAAGGATATACCAGGCGCATACGCTTCGGCTCTATCTTATATTCCACCATTTTACTCATGATCTCTGCCAGACGGAACGGCCGGTGTACCATATAAAATCTGCCTCCCGGCATAAGAAGTCTTGCGCTCTCACGCAAAATATCATCCAGCGTGCACAAAACCTCATGCCTTGCGATCGCCTTTGCTGTGGATGGCGAGTTTTCCCCATGAGTGCCGATCATATACGGCGGGTTTGTTGTGATGACATGAAAAGAAGATGCTCCAAAAATATTTGAAGCATCCCTGATATCTCCTGTGATCACTTTGATCTTATCCTCGAGATGATTGTACGCAACACTGCGTCTTGCCATATCTGCGCTTTCTTCCTGGATCTCTAACGCTGTAAAATCTGCTGCATCCGTCTTTGCTTCCATTAAAATCGGAATAATTCCGGTGCCGGTTCCAAGATCTAATACTTTTTCCCCTGCCTTTGCTTTCGCAAAACCGGACAACAGAACAGCATCCATGCCAAAGCAGAAACGCGCCGGGTTCTGGATGATTCCATATCCATTGCGCTGCAGCTCGTCCAAACGCTCTCCCTCATGAACCAGATTACTTTGCATCATCAATCTTTGACTTTCCTCCACGGTCTTCTAATGCAGCCAGCTCTTTCATTTCCTCGGCAGTGAGCTTCACATCCCTGCGTCGTTTTGGTTTGAACTTTAACTGATCAGCCTGATATTCCCTCAATTCTTTCTCGTCATTGACTTCCACTAAAACTTTTACAAGCTGACGAAGTACATTTACAGAAGAAACTTCGCCCTTCAAACCATCATCCGTTGTGACATAATCACCAACATTTGGCAGACGGCTGTTGAGATACTCGTATGTCTCTTCCTCATTTTTCAGACAGCACATCAGTCTGCCGCACACGCCGGAAATCTTGGTTGGATTCAGGGAAAGATTCTGCTCCTTCGCCATTTTGATTGATACCGGTGCAAACTCGGAAAGGAATGTGTGACAGCACAGTTCACGTCCACAGATTCCATATCCTCCCATAATCTTTGTCTCATCACGGACACCGATCTGGCGCAGCTCGATCCTTGTGCGGAATACGGCTGCAAGATCTTTTACCAGCTCACGGAAATCAATTCTTCCGTCTGCGGTAAAATAGAACAGCAGCTTATTATTATCAAATGTGTATTCTGCTTCCACTAACTTCATATCCAGCTTGTGTTTTGCAATCTTTTCCAGACAGATCTTAAACGCCTCTTTTTCCTTCTGGCGGTTCTTCTCTGCCTGCTTTTCATCCTGCTCAGTCGCAATGCGGATGACCGGTTTTAATGGATGGACGACACTCTCCTCGGACACCTCCCTCGGATCGGTCATGACAGTTCCCATCTCAACGCCTCTTGCGGTCTCAACAATTACATGCATGCCTGCTTTTAACTGTAACTTTCCGGGTCCGAAATAATATATTTTACCTGCATTCCGGAAACGGATTCCTACTACTTTTACCATTCTAGTTCTCCTTAATTGTCAGCAGTAATAACTCAATCACCAGATCAAAGTTTACGTTTGCGTCCAGACGTATCTGGGCTTTGCGCAAAGCTTCCAAAATACTGTTGATTCCATTGTAAGAGCTTTTTTCTGCCTGTCGTTTTATGTCGTAGACCTCATCCTTGAAAATAAGGCCATTTACGTCACCTGTTGCTTTAAAATATAATACGTCACGATACCAGATCATCATCAGATCAAAGTAATCGTTAATTTCTAATTTGTAATCTGCAATCTGCTTTACCGCAGCGGTCATCTCGTAGAGATCAATATCATCGAGACGCTTGATCAGCTGCAGCGCGCTTGCCTTCATCTCGTTAAAATCATCAGAGGACGCAAGCTGGATCGCTTTTCCCACATTTCCCTGTGCAAATGCCACGCACACATCCGCCTGATAGTCAGGGATCTGATACTTTTCCATCAGGAACTTTTTAATTTTCTCATCCGGCACAACTTTAATATTCAACGTCACGCATCTGGATAAAATCGTTGGCAGAAATGTGTCCGCATTTGTTGTCAAAAGCATAATGATTGCATATGCCGGCGGCTCTTCGATCGTTTTCAGGAGCGCATTCTGTGCCTGCTGGTTCATCTTCTCCGCCTCATCAATGATATATATCTTGTGCTCACTGCTGTATGGCTTTACATCAATATCATTATTTACCTGTGTACGGATATCATCTACAGAAATGGTATTTGGCTTCTCATGGTTTACATAAATAATATCCGGCTGATTATGTCCCAGTGCCTGTCTGCAGGAATGGCACTCCATACATGCCTCTTTTCCATGCTTTTCACACTGCAAAGCCATTGCAAATGCCTCCGCCAGCATCATTTTTCCGGATTTGTCCGGTCCATTGATGATGTACGCATGGGATACTTTATCCATCCCGATCGCGTTCTGTAAATGCTCTATAATCTGCTCATGTCCGATAATATCTTTAAATCCTGCCATATGCCGCTCCTTTAAGTCAATATATCTAACAACAATCCACGGATCTCACCTATCCTGCTCAGGATCGCAATGTGATCCTTCTCATCCTTCACAAGCTCCCTTGCCAGTTCATCCAGATTTGAATCGATCAGCCGGATCAGTCCATACACTCTGTGCCGTCCTTTGCGGTCTAAGAAATTCTCTCTGGAAAACTTGTGTGAACGATACACCACCTCATTTAAAAAGTCTTTGATCAGTCCACGGTATTTTTTCATATCGCGGATATCCATATGCTGTGCAATACGGTTCCCCTGTGCCGTGATATCATTCATCAAAAGATCGACTTTTGCCTGAAGATCTGCATCGGTGATGGCACTCGCCAGAGTGAATTTGAATGTTCCATCTCCGGTTTCCGTTGTCACTGTATCAGGTACCTGTGTCACCTGTGCTATATTATTTACTTTAATATCCACCAATGCTCACCTTCTTTCCTACCTGTTTTCTAAAATTACTCTACGGATTTCTTCCTCTGTCTCATTGAGATCCTGATTGACAAATCTTCTTGTAATTCCGGCTTCGTTTAACTTTTCCTCAGAAAAATCTTTCGCATCTGCCAGAAATCTGCGGCAGAGTTCCTCATACTTCGGGCTTTCCTGCATACGCTCTCTGTTTAATGCCCGGCTCAGGCGTTCGCCGTCTTCCACTTCTATATAAATCGGCACGACTTTCTCTTTTCCAAAGTAATCACGAATCTTTAAATAAGATTCCAGCGTTCCTATGATCAGATAATTCTGATGTTCCAGATCGATCTGGTCATCATTCACGGTAAAATATTTCCAGATCCCATGGATGGTATCATAAGCACGAAGCTCGATAATACGCCCTTCACGCTCCAATTCTTCCACTTTCTTCTCATCACAGAAAAAATATTCTACCCCATTTTTCTCCCCGGCACGCACCGGTCTTGTCGTATATGGAACAATGGTCTTTAATGAAAGACTTTCATCTCCCAATATCTTTTTAAACAGGGTATCTTTTCCCGTGGAACTTTTTCCCATGATACAATATATTTTACCCATTTTTCCTGCCTCATTTAGTATAATATAGTCTTTAAAAATATACAATCTTTAGAATTTTTTCGTTACTGTTCACTCGTTCCACACGCAGTCCAAGCGATAAGCATTCCTCAATATTATCTGCCAGACGCTTCGTGATAATCTCTCCCGGAACGATCATCGGAATTCCCGGCGGATACAGATAAATCGTATCCGCAGACATATTTCCGACTGCCTCCTCTAACGTTACTTCTTTATATGGAAGCTCCTCTGCCTGATAAATCTGCATTTCACGCGGATATTTCTGATATATTTTCTCAATAAACGAATGATACTTCTCATCACTTGTCGGATTCTTCAAAATTTTGTTTCCATTTGAAACGTCCTCTGCCACCTTTGCATCGATCTCATGCAATGCGCCTGCCAGACGCTCCAATCCTTCGTCCTCATCCATCAGACTTGTCATTCCCAGCACATAATAACCGGAAACCATCTCCATCTGTAAATGGTATTTTTTCAAAAGGATCTGATGCAGTTCATCCCCTGTCATCCCGGCTCTCTCCGCAAAAATGACCAGTTTGGAATCGTCCCAGTCAAATGCTTCCTCAATACTCAAATCTTCATTCTGCATGACATGCAGGTATTTTAAATCGGCTGTTTTCTCATAAAAAGCTGTCAGACGCTTTCTGTAATCTGCAAAGAGCTGCTGCCCATGTTCTGCGATCAGCCGGATACATGAATCCATTCCTGCCATAAAAATATAGGATGGTGAACTCGTCTCGTAAATGGACAGATACCGCTCCACCCGTTTCTCATCAATAAGATCAGACGTCAGATGCAGCAGCGCTGTCTGGGTAAACGACGGCAATGTCTTATGTAAACTCATAATCACTGCGTCTGCGCCAAGTTTTACGGCATTTTCCGGAAAACCGCCTCCGAATCCAAAATGTGCTCCGTGGGCTTCATCCACGATAAGCGGAATCCCATGTTCATGGCACACCTCTGCAATCTTTGCCACGTCTGAAACAATCCCCTCATACGTCGGGGAAGTGAGGATCACTGCCACCGCATCCGGATTTTCATATAGCGATTCCTGCACCTGCTCTGCTGTGATCTGCCCCTGGATTCCATTTTTTGTGATAGAAGGATACAGATATTCTGCCTGCAGTTCATTCATATATAATGCATGATAGACTGCTTTGTGACAATTTCTTGCGACTAATACCTTGTCCCCGCGCCTCGTAGCAGCACTGATGGCAGCCAGCAAGCCACAGGTACTTCCATTTACAAGAAAAAAGCACCGTTTTGAATGGTAAAGCTCTGCTCCGCGCACTTCGGCTTCCTTTATCATACCGGTCGCATGATGCAGATTGTCAAATCCGTCAATCTCCGTGATATCAATCTCATACGGATTGGGAAACGACAGACTTTTTCTTTTGTGTCCCGGCATATGGAACGGATAATAGTCCGACTGCGCATATTCCTCTAAATCATCTATCAAATACTTCATGTAAGCCTGCTCCTGATGTTCGATATCCATATCAGTATATAATACCAGATACATACTGATATACCCTAGTATAACACACTTTCCCCACAGATTCAGCAATGACTTGCATTACCATCCACTCATTACTCTTGAAAAAAAAGTATTTCCTATGCTATAGTATTTTAGATTGCGGATCAAACAATAACATTCCGGAGGTATATTATGGAAAATGCGCTTGTGATCCTCTGTGGCGGAAACAGCACTCGGATGGGAACCGATAAGGCTCTTCTTCCTTTTGGGGACACCTGTTTAATTGAATATCTTGTCAGAAAATTTCAGCCGTATTTTTCCAGGATCTATCTCTCGGTAAAAATAAAGGGGGATTACTCCCATCTGAAGCTTCCCGTAACTGAAATCCCGGATATCTATCCGAATCAGGGACCAATGTCCGGCATTTTTTCCGGCTTATCCATGATCGATGAGGAACGTGCATTTTTTATGTCCGTGGACACCCCATTTCTGGAACCGAAAACAGGGCTTGCCCTGCTCTCAGAGCTCGGTAACGCTGATATCTGCACGCTGGAGGGAAAAGCTTCCTATCTCGAAACTGCAACTGCAGCCTACTCCAAAAATTGCATTACAACCATCGGAAAATGTCTCCTGCTCCACCAGCTCACGTTCAACACCCTGCGGGAGAAATGCAACACCAAATACGTGACCGAGTCCGCGATCGCCGAGGCAGCACCGACACCGATCGATATCCAGTACTATAATCTGGACACTAGAGATAATTATTATCATGCGCTTCGTATTTTAAGCGGAATTGTACAGCCAAATTCTTCTCAGGCGTTGATTGAATATTTTAAAGACACCAGAGATTTATTTTTGCATACAACCCCGGTAATCTCCTTTGTTGCAAAACCGGGAACGATCATGACGCCTCTTATTGAACGTCTGCTTCCTTTATTAGAGCGCGAGGGATTAAAAGTCGTACACCTCATCAAAGAGGATTCCTCTGTCGTATTTAAAAACGTCTTTTTTGAGCCGACACTGGAAAATCTCTCTTCGTCCCTCTCCGGGGCTGACCTTGTACTGACGGAAAATTTTGGTTCAGATGCGCCGAATAAAATTGAAATTCTACGAAAGGACTGGTCGGAAACGCCGTTATTTGCAGAAAAAGATCTGATCGCTGTACTTGCTGATTTTCCGTATCATGCAGAGACTTCCCTCCCAGTCTTTGAACTGAACAAACTGAAAAATATTGTCACATTCCTTCGGGAATATCTGAGTAAACAATAAGAACCATAAGAGGCTGCCCGTGGGCAGCCTCTTATAAATATCGTTCCAGATCCGGCATCCAGTCTCCAAAGAACACCTCGTCTCTGCACATTGTATTCCAGACAGGACTTAAAAAAGCAATGATCCGATGCAATACTGTTTCCCAGGAAATATCCTCTGTTCCCTGCTTCCTTATATATTTTTCCCACCGTTTTTTCATATAGGTGTAGG
>UMBR01032326.1_pt1 | contig 9809 bp, 6 predicted proteins | sample 1964011 | NCBI WGS metagenome assembly UMBR01 (sample SAMEA4835946, study PRJEB28245) | human gut metagenome | biome: gut microbiome; material: fecal sample | place: Denmark | collected 2008
GCGTCTTCTCCACGAAGGCTTTGGTCGTAGCCCTGTAGGCGCTGTCTATTCTGATCGGGTAGATCCCGTCCCAGACATCCGTGCCGATGTTCGCACCGGAGACCAGCACATTGCCACCGTTGGCGGTGAAGCGCGTGACGGCTTTCTGAAGTCCGAGCGGGAAGACCGGGAATCTGTCGGCCACCTTGCCCGTTCCCACGACCGTGGTGATCTGCTTGCCGCAGATGATGTCCAGCGCGAGGTCGGAGTCCGCCATAGAGCCGTCTGCCGAGAAAGCCGACACGCTTGCCGAGTGGAACGCGTAGCCGGCGTCCATAAGCGCCTTTCCGTGGATTCCGCAGTAGTCGAAGGTGTTACCGGCGAAGACCTTGCCGGCCTCGTCGGTCCAGCATGCGCCGAATCCCGGATTGTCATCGTCCAGCCAAGGCAGCGAGCGGCGGAACTGGTACTGCGGGCCGATGAAATTGATTTCTCTGACGTAAGGCACACCGGCGTCGATGTCGGCGTTGAATCCGGCATATTCAGGAGTGTCGAACCACGCAGGGGCGGAGACTCTTGTGAAGTTGTTGACCACGAGGACGCTCTTGCCGCTGCCGTGTCCGGGAACCCCCACACTGAGCGTCTCGGACGGGAAACTCTTGCCTCCGTCGTTGTAGGCCACAATCCTGTAGCTGTAGATGTGACCGGGGGCTATGGAGAGTGTTGTGGTGATCACGTCTCCCGTGGTTTTGAACTCCTCCAGGATCCTGCCCTGGTCGAACACGCCGTCGTCGATCCTTGTCTGGAGGATGTAGCCCTTCGGTGCGGCGGTCGCCTCCAGGGTGTCAGCCGTGGCCTTCCAGCTGAGCCTTACGGTGGCGTTGGAACATGTTTCGGGAGTGTCCGTGAAAGCTGTGGCGAATGAGTTGACAGGCAGAGGCTGTACGGCGTAGGCGCAGCCGTAGCGGGCGCTGAGGTACTTCAACATGCCTTTGTAGATGGCTCTGCTGACCGTGAAACGGAACGTAGGATCGAGTCCGAACTTCATGTCGGCGAAGTTCTGGTGGGAAAGAAGCTCCAGAAGCATCGCAGGGACTGTCGGCGTGCGGGATTCGCTGTAGGAACGGTCCCAAAGCCCTCTTCTGCTCCAGTCCGCGTTGAAGGTCTTGCGAACATCGTCCACGATCCCTGTCTGCACGAAGTCGGCGAGCATCCTCTGCTGAAGCCTTGACTCTCCGTTGGCGAACTTGTCGCTTCCGTCGTTGAGCAGGGTGTAGATCGACAGGGTGCCGACTATGGAGTCGTCCGGCGTGGTCCCGGCGTCTGTGTGGAAGGCGAACGCCATGTCTATCGGAATGTTCAGTCCCTCCGCTTTCGGGTTCGTCCTTGAGCCTCCGGTCATCCAGCCAACCCACGCGCCTCGGTCTCCGTAGTCGGAGGTGTAGTCATCGGCGTATCTGTTGAGTATGGTGGAATCCGCGCCGGCCCACTGCATCCAGTAGAAGGCTCCCTCCGTGAAGGAGGGCATGCCTGAGGTGGCATATTCATTGACAGGCTGATCCTTAAGTCCTCTGGCGATCTTGCCCATGCCGCCGCCGAAGCGAACCGCGTCCGCTGTTATGACGGCGTTGCCCGGCACATCGTAGCCCTTAGGAACGCTGTTGTCGAGGATGACGCAGCCGTCCGTGCCTTTGTCGAACTCGAACGTGCCGAGGTAGATCCAGGTTCCGCCTCCCATCCTCTGGTTGACGATGAACTCGCTCTCGCCGCCAAGGTGCCTGACCGTGTAGCGGGCGCACGGTGTGCTGTGCGGAAGCGTCTTGTAGGACACATAGACCGCATACTCTCCTCTTTCGGGGAAGTCCGGTGTCCAGCATGCCCGGGCGGCCTTTCCCCTCTGTCGGACGCGGCAGTCCGCCTGGCGCGCCGTACCCATCCGGAACGGATTGTCAAGACCTGAATATGTCGCCCGCGCGTCTGCGAAGCCCACACCGGCATCTGACCAAGAACCTGTCTCTGAATATCTTCCCTCAATCCTCACGCCTTCCCCGCGACCTTCCTCGAATGCCGGATCATTGTCCGCGACCACTTCTATCGTCTGCGGATCCCTTTCGCGCGGTGTCATCACATAGGCTCCGGCGTTCTCCAGCATCGGGATCAGGAACGGAAGCACGTAGCTTTGCGTGTACATGTCCTCCACGGTGTGGAGCATCGGGGCGCGCTGCCATTCCCAGCGGTCCGTCTTCTCCTCGAAGTACCGCCCGTGGCTCTGCCATAGCGCTATGTTCCGTCCGGTAAGCCCCTTGGCGAACGCCTGCCCGTCAGTCCTTGTGACGAACGGATGGACGTTGCGCAAGTCCGTGGTCCTGAACCTGTCGCTGATCGGTTTCCCGTTGTTGCCAAGGGATGGCATGACGTAGGACTCAAGCGATCTCTTTCCGATGAGAAGTTTCCCTACGCCGTACTTCGCGCAGGATTCGGGCAGAATGCTCTTGAGCGTCCGTCTCAGCCACTCGACATCCTCTGTTCTCCATGGAAAGTCGCCCATCGAGGGGGTGAAATAGAAATCCAGATCGTAGCCTCTTCTGACTACCTTGTTGGCCTTTACCTGGGCGGAAACCCTTGTCCTTTCCACCATCAGGGTCTGGAGAGAGTCCACCGCGTCCTTGAACTCCTTGACAGTCTGCGCGTCCAGACTTGTCGTCAGCAGGCAGGCGACGGCAGTGGCGGTTATGATTCTTTTGAGCATTTCGGTTTATTGTGTGTTTTTATTGTCCGCAAATCAATGATCATCACGATGATGGAGGAAATGGCCAGTGCAAGCGTGTCCGCCACGAAATCCAGCGCGTCTCCGCTTCTGTAGCTCGTGAATGACTGCCCGATCTCCGTCCCGGCGGCGATCAGGCAACCGGCCAGAAAGACCAGGCCGACGGCCAGGACGGTGTGCCGCGGCCTGCCTGTCATCCCGGAGAACGCGAGGTAGCAGAGGATAGGGAAGGGAAAGAACATCAGGAAATGCACCACCTTGTCCATAGGAATCCCGAACAGATTGTCCTGGCCGATGTCAGGCAAGTCGCTGAAATGCCCGAAACAGCACCAGCCGACCATTCCGAGGTAGACGACCAGCAGCGCCAATGTCAGAATATTCCTTTTCCTCATCATAAGAATCCTATTTTAGAATAATCTCCCCGAAGTACTCCGGTCTGTGGAAATCCGGTTTCGTGGTCTTGATCGGGTTCCAGCTCAGGAAGTGCGGATGGGCGGTGAGATCCCCGCATTTGTAGAAGTTGCCCCTGAGACTGACCGGGAGGTTGTCCCTGTCTATTCCAATCAGTTCGAAAGGAATCAGCATGGCCACCGTCCAGCTGAAGATCCTGTCGGAGATAGTGACCGCCTTTCTTTCCAGGGAACTGTGCCTGATGACGCTCCGGAGCAGTTCCGGTGCGATCAGGGTCTTGTCGATCCTGCTTGTCCTCTTGGAGGCCAGCAGGGAACCGATGCAGGTGAGCTCGAAGTTGTAGTAGGTGCCGTCGTACGGATCCGTCACGAAAAACTCGCAGCAGCTGTCCTCCCAGCTGTTTCCGTTGTCCTCAATGGCGGTGGCGCGCAGGTCAAGCCCCCTGACGTGGAACATGACAGCGAGGTGACTCTCGGTGCGGGCTATCGACCCGTTGCAGTCAGGGGCGTAGGGCGCGTCCTTCGGCCAGTTACGCTCGCAGACCGCGAACTTCGAGGCTCCTTTCTCCATCGCAAGATCCAGCTCCTGCATATTCATTCTTTCAAGTCCCTCGATGAACGGGACCCTGATTTGTCTGGCGACGTTTTTCATCTTCTTCCGTGAATATATCCATGAAGGCTAAAGCGCCTGCATGTCGTTGAGTTTCTTGTAGTAGCCTTCCTGGGCAAGCAGCTCCTCGTGCCTGCCGCGCTCCACGATCCGGCCCTCGTCCATCACGATGATCTCGTCAGCGTTCCTGATGGTCGAAAGCCTGTGGGCGATCGCGATGGTGGTTCTTGTGGACATCAGGCGGTCGAGAGCCTCCTGCACGATCTTCTCGGACTCGGTGTCCAGAGAGGCCGTGGCCTCGTCGAGGATCAGGATCGGAGGGTTCTTGAGGATGGCGCGGGCGATGCTGATTCTCTGCCTCTGTCCGCCGGAGAGTTTCACGCCCCTGTCGCCGATGTTGAAGTCGTAGCCGCCCTCCTTCTCCATGATGAAGTCGTGGGCGTTGGCAATCTTGGCCGCCTCGATCACGCTTTCCATGGTGGCGTTCTCCACTCCGAAAGCTATGTTGTTGAAAATGCTGTCGTTGAAGAGGATCGACTCCTGATTGACATTGCCGATTATGCTCCTCAGGTCGGCGATCCGCACGTCCCTGATGTCGGTGCCGTCGATGGTGATCGCCCCGCCGGTCGGGTCGTAGAACCTCGGAATGAGGTCCACAAGGGTGGATTTTCCGGCTCCGGAAGCCCCCACGATGGCGATCGTCCTGCCTTTAGGAATCTCCAGGCTCACGTCGTCCAGTACCTTCCTCTGTCCGTCGGGGTAGTGGAAGTTCACGTGGTCGAAGGTGATCCTGTCGTTGAATCCGCCGAGCGTCTTAGGCTCCCGAGGCTCCACGATGTCATTCTCCGCGTCCAGTATCTTGTTGATCCTCTCCATCGAGGCCATGCCCTTCGGGATGGCGTACCCTGCCTTCGCGAAATCCTTGATCGGGTTGATGATGCTGTAGAGGATCACCATATAGTAGATGAATATGGGCGCGTCGATGGTCGATTTCCCTCCCAGGATCAGGGTTCCGCCGAACCACAGCACTATCATGATCAGCACCGTTCCCAGGAACTCGCTCATAGGGTGGGCGAGGGACTGGCGGATCGTCACGCGGTTGCTCTTCTTCCTCATCGCCTCGCTCACGTTGTCGAACCTTTCGGACATCTTCCTCTCGGCGATGAAGGCCTTGATGATGCGCAGCCCGCCGAGGGTCTCCTCCACCTGAGCCATCACGTCGCTCCAAAGCTGCTGTACCTCAAGCGATTTCCTCTTAAGGTTCTTTCCCACGACACCCATCACCCACATCATCAGCGGGGCGAAAAGGATGGTGAAGGCCGTCATCTGCCAGCTGATCACGAGAAGGGCGGCGAAGTAGAAGAAAATCAGGATAGGGTTCTTGATGAGCATCTCGATCGATCCCGTGATGGAATTCTCCACCTCCTGCACGTCACCGCTCATCCTGGCGATGATGTCGCCTTTCTTCTCCTCCGAGAAGAAGCCCAGCGGAAGGGCCAGGATCTTGTTGTAGATGTCCATCCTGATGTTCTTCACCACACCCGTCCTGATCGGCACCATCACGGCGGACGAGCCGAAGTAGCAAGCCGTCTTCAGCGCGGTCATCACCACAAGGAATATGCACAGGAAGAGCAGCACCATCGACGCTCCGAGTGTCGAGATCTGCTGCTCCAGCTGCCAGTAGACGTTGCCCATGAAAGCGTCCCCCAGATCCTTGAACGGCATCTGCCAGACCTCGTTCCAGGGGGTGAATGAATAGACCGTCTCGTTAATCTTGAACAGGATCCTCAGGATCGGCACGATGATGGCGAACGAGAATATGTTGAAGACCGCCGAAAGGATGTTCAGCACGACCGATCCGGCGAGATATTTATTGAAAGGCGCGACATAGCGCTTCATCATAGACCAGAATTCTTTCATTGTCAGAGTATTTTTTCCAACCAGTGGAAGATAAGGAATATTCTTTTGCGTAGTATTTCGTAGTCAAGCGTCCCGGCAGTGTCCGTGGTCTTGTTGGTGAGCATGGTGATGCCGGAGGTGAAGACCGCGCAGGTCAACCCGTTCTGCGTGAAGACCTTCTGGTCGCCGAACCTTCTGTGGAACATTTCCGTGAAGCTCTGGCTTCCGTAGTAGTTCGTGGCGATGTCGAGTCCGAGTCCCGGCCCCTCGTTCGCGCGGGTGAGGTCAAATGTGAACTGCCCGCCGCTGAGCATGATCAGAAAGTCGTTCCTTCCCTTGTGGATCGGCTCCAGTGTGCTGCCGATAATGTCCAGCACGACGGTGGCGTAGATCTTGTCCATGGTGATCGCCTCGCCGCTGGACGGATTCCTCAGACTGCCGCTACGGATTTCCGCCATCAGCGCCTCCGCCCCGGCGGAATTCCTTTCCTTGGCGTCCGTGGCCACGAAGATGAGATTCTTTCCGTAGTCCCGTCCAAGCTCCTTCATCTTCCCGAACATCACGGCCAGGTTCAGCATGGCGCCAACGCCGGAGGCATTGCTGTCCGCTCCCGGATAGAGATTCCCGTCGATGACCCCGTGGCTGTCATAGTGGGCGGCGATGATCACATACTTGTCCTTCCCGGAGGTGTTTTTTCCCGGCAGGAAACCGATGATATTCCTTCCCACCGCGCCGCGGCACCCTTCATCATCATTTTTCAATGCGGAGCCACCGTCCGTTCCGTCCGTTCCGCTCGTTGCGCGCGTTGCGCGCGTTCCGTCCGTTCCGCGCATTCCGCCCGTTCCGTGCATTCCGTCCGTTCCGCCCTCCGCCGGGAGTCTGAACGAGCGGCTCCAACTGCCGTCGAAAGGCATCAGGCCGATGCTGGCGTAATGCCTTGAGATCCAGAACGCCGCTTCGGTCGCCCCTCTTGTGCCGGAGGCGCGCCCGCCGAACGAGGGAGCCGATAGGAACTCCACCTCCCTTCTCAGGCTCTCGGATGAGATGTATTTCTCGGCATTCCTTCCGGAAGGCACCATCCTGACACTGTTCTGCTGCGCGGAAAGCGCCGCCGCGTCCGCCAGAAGAAGAATGAATATGAAAAATTTATAAAAATGCGTCTTCAAGGCACGATAAATGTTTATCTTTGCAAACGACAAAATTAGGAATTTTAAGCCTTAAAGTAAAATATATTTGTATGAAAAGGTCAGTGCTGACTCTGTTTTTCCTGTTGTGCCTCGCTTTGGTCGCCAATGCGCAGTACGACAAGGATGTGTTCAACTTCAGAGGTAGAGCGGCTCTGGCTGACGGTAAATATTCAGAGGCGATCGGCCATTTCAACGTTCTTGCGAGGCTTGACTCGACTGATTGCTGGACATTCTTTTACAGAGGCATCGCCAAGTACAATCTGGGAGACCTTCGCGGGGCCCAGGCTGACTTCAACACATCGGTACGTCTGAATCCCGTCTTCACCAACGGCTACCACTACAGGGCCATCACCCTGAGCCGTTCCGGGAAATATGACGAGGCTCTGAAGGATCTGGAAAAGGCACTTGAGCTTCGCCCGGGACTCAATGGCCTCTATTTCAGCAGGGGAGTGACCTATTTCCTCGCCCAGCAGTTCGACAAGGCCGTGAGCGACTTCGACCGCTACATCAGAAAGGAGCCGAAGGATCCGTCAGCGTTTCTCAACAGAGGCGCCTCCTATCTTTTCCTCGGCGACACCACAAAGGCTTTGGAAGACTACAACCGGGCGATCAAACTGGACCGCTTCGACCCCGAGGGCTACATCAGAAGGGGACGCGTCTATGCCTTGCGCAAGGACTACAAGGATGCCATCGGCGACATGGACAAGGCCATCGGCCTGGACACGACGAACACCTTCGCCTATTTCAACAGGGCCTTGATGTACTACGACCAGAACAACTACAACGCCGCGATGGGCGACCTCAACAGGGTTCTGCGGGACGAGCCTGGCAACGCCCTCACCCTCTACAACCGAAGTCTGATCAACGCGCAGGTCGGGAACATGGAGGAGGCTCTTGCCGACATGGATCACGTCATCAACATCAATCCGGAGAATGTGCTGGCCTACTACAACAGGGCCTCGTACTTCGTCCGGATGGGCCGCTGGCTCGACGCCCTGGACGACTACGACAAGGCGATCGAGCTTTATCCCGACTTCGCCAAGGCCTACCTGAACAGATCCTACGTCAAGAATATGCTCGGACGGGCGAAGTCCTCGAAGCAGGACTACGACATTGCCCAGAAGAAGGTGCAGGAGTACCGCGCGAAGAACGCCTCCGAGGCCGGCTCGTTCGCCGACACGACCAAGAAGTACAGCGCGTTGATCGCACTGGACGCGGATTTCGCAAAGAAAGACTTTGACAATGAGCTTCTTCAGAACCGTGACATCAACATCCGCCTGAAATCGTTGTACAAGTTCAGCCTCGCGGCGCGGCGTGACAATCAGAACGTGGCCCTCAGGCACCGCTACGAGAACCCTCTGATCGACCGGTTCATCTCGGATTCTCCGGTGATGATGACCGTCTCCAACTCCGACTCGCTTGTAAAGCCGGTGTTCGCCCACGGCATCGATGCCTCGATCTACGGCGACTCCTATCTCTCAGCCGGCAATCCGAACTCTTTGTCGGAAGCGGACAGGGCGTTCATCAGAGGCCTCTACGATGTCCAGTCCAAGCAGTACACCTCCGCGCTGAATCAGTTTGACACCGCGGTCAATGCCGAGAGCGACGGGAAATATTCAGAGTACTACAAGGCGTTCTATTACCTGAACAGGGGAGTGCTGCGCGCCGAGATGATCGACTTCATCTCCTCCATCGAGAACAATGTCCAGACTCTGACGATGGATGACAAGGGTACCACCCGCGCCCGTGTGAGGGATCAGGTCAGCCGGACGTATGACTATTCGGAAGCCATTGACGACATGCTTGCCGCCGACCGCCTCCTGCCGGGAGTGCCGTACATCTATTTCAACCTGGGCAACCTCTACTGCCTGTCCTCCAAGTTCGTGGAGTCGGTGGACAGCTACACGAAAGCCATCAATGTCTACCCTTACATGGGCGACGCCTACTTCAACAGAGGCTTGGTGCTGATCTACCTGAAGGACAAGGAGAAAGGCTGCATAGACCTCTCCCGCGCCGGCGAGCTTGGCGTAAGCGACGCCTACAGTGTGATTTCGAAATATTGTGAGGAGGAGAAGAATTGATGTTGAAGTTTCTGAGCCTCTCCAGCGGCAGCTGCGGCAACTGCTATTTCCTTTCCGACGGCAAGTCCGGCCTCCTGATCGATGCCGGCGTGAGTGTCCGCCGCCTGAAAAAGACCTTGGCGGAGCACGGCCTGGGCACGGATTCCTTCCAGGCCGTTCTAGTGACCCACGACCATCTGGACCACATCCGCCACCTGGGCTCCTACTGCAAGCATCTGGGAAAGCCGGTCTACGCCACCGCCGTTCTCCACGAGGCCCTTTCCCATCACACCTTCACCCAGGCCCATATAGCCTCCTACCGCCGCATCCTTCCCGCCGCCCCCGTCAGAGTAAGACTGCGCGATGATGTTCCCGAAGAGGATCTCCCTTTGGTAAGCCACTTTGTGGTGCCGCACGACGCGACCCAGACCGTAGGCTATTTCATAGAATGGTCTTCCGTCAGTTTCTTCCTGATGACCGACGCCGGCCGCGCGACCGACGAGGCCATTGAATATGCCCGGAAGGCAGACACCGTGGTGATCGAGTCCAACTACGATTCAGGAATGCTCATAGGAGGCCCCTACCCCCACGACCTAAAGATGCGTATCTGCCAAGGCAATGGCCACCTGAGCAACGACGAATGCGCCTCCGCCATCCGCCGCTTCTGGCACCCCGGCCTGAAGAACCTCTTCCTCTGCCACCTAAGCGAGAACAACAACACCCCCTCCCTAGCCTTCGCCTCCGCCGCCGAAGCCCTCCGCTCCATCCGTGTAACCCCCTCCGCCAAAGACATAACCAACCTCCAAACCCTTCCCCGCACCCACGCCTCCCAACTCTTCCTCCTGGGCCGCTGACCAAATCCCCGTCCCATCCCCGGCCGGCATTTCCGCTGACAGT
>UMBR01021104.1_pt1 | contig 9467 bp, 9 predicted proteins | sample 1964011 | NCBI WGS metagenome assembly UMBR01 (sample SAMEA4835946, study PRJEB28245) | human gut metagenome | biome: gut microbiome; material: fecal sample | place: Denmark | collected 2008
CGGACTCATAGATCCGGGGGAGACTCCTGAGGTCAGTGCCAGACGTGAGCTTATGGAGGAAACGGGACTTGAGCTGTACGAGATCAGTGACACAATAGGGACAAGCTACAGTGCTGTAGGATTTTCAAATGAGACAAATATGTGTGTTGTAGGCAAGGCGAGAGGCGAGTTCAAGCCGAGCACTTCAACTCTGGAGGAGATCACTCCAGGATGGTACACAAAGGCAGAGGTAAGAGAACTGCTCAAGACTGAGAAGTTTGCAGCCAGAACACAGGCCTTCTGTTATGTGTGGAGCAGACAGTGATATGAGAATGAAAAAGGAGAAATAATCTATGGAAAAATTACCTGGAAAGGGAATGGTGACGGCATCGTCGCTCATCATGCTCATATGGGGGCTTGTAAATGCCGGATATTATGACATTGCAAAACTTGTGCTTGCAGATGAGCCATCGACAAAGGCTGTCGTATGTGGCGTTGTGGCCGGAATAGCATCGCTTGCAGCCATCATAGGCGGTATATTTGGAATAGTCGGAAGCAACAAGGTTGCAAAGGCGTCTGCCATAGTTGTATGGGCAGCATTTCTGGCGATACTTGCGATAATAAGCGGTATAGTGACACTGGTGTCCGGTGACAGCAAGCTTATAGCCGTTGCCATGATGATCGTTGGAATAGTTGTTCCGGTTGTCATGTTTATGGGGGCCGCTAAGAATAGAGCGTAGAAAATAATCGAATGAGGAGAACATAGAATGGATAAAATAGCAGTACTGATTCCATGTTACAATGAGGAAAAGACAATTTATAAGGTTGTCACAGATTTTAAGGCAGTTTTGCCAGACTCCACAATATATGTGTATGATAATAATTCCAGTGATAAGACATCTGAACTTGCAGAAAAAGCTGGAGCAGTTGTAAGAAAAGAGTACAAGCAGGGCAAAGGAAATGTCATCAGAAGAATGTTCAGGGAGATTGATGCAGAAGTGTATATAATGGTTGATGGTGATGATACATATCCTGCTGAATGTGCACCTGAAATGGTTGACGCTGTGATAAACAAAAATGCTGATATGGTTGTTGGAGACAGATTATCCAGTACATATTTCCAGGAGAATAAAAGACCATTTCATAATTTTGGAAATAGTATAGTAAGGTGGTCTATAAATAATCTTTTTAAGACATCTATAAAAGATATAATGACGGGATACAGAGCATTCAGCTATGAATTTGTTAAGACATATCCGGTTATGTCAAAAGGATTTGAGATTGAAACAGAGATGAGTATCCATGCTGTAGATAGAAATATGCAGGTTGAGAATGTAATTATTGAATATAGAGATAGACCTGATGGAAGTGAATCTAAGTTAAATACATACTCAGATGGTATAAAGGTATTGCTTACGATAGTTAAGTTATATAAGAACTACAAGCCATTTGGATTTTTTACAGCCATATCACTTGTACTTGCGCTGTGTAGCATATTATTCTTCATCCCGGTACTTTCTGCATATTTTAAAACTGGTGTTGTAGACAGGTTCCCAACTCTGATCGTTTGCGGATTTGTGATGGTGATGGCAATTCTGTTCTTTGCGGTGGGAGTACTTCTCAGCACACTTAGAAGTCAGGATAAGAGAGACTTTGAGTATAAGCTTATTCAAGTTGATCATATGAAGAAAACTTCAAAATGAAAAAGAAAAGGTATGATACCTGAGGGGGGAAAAATTGAATTTGGTTGCAAAAAAGAGGTCGGATATTGAACTTATGCGTATAATAGCAGCTTTTTTTGTGCTATATAATCATACAGGGGCGAATGGATTTTCAAAGTTTTTGTCTTATGATCCTCATACGTTCCATTATTGGTTATATTTGTTTTTGTCTATTTCCTGTAAGGTGTCCGTGCCGTTGTTTTTGGTGATAGCAGGTGCACTTATGTTGGGACGAGAACCGGAACCGGTAAAATATTTATGGCGGCATAGGGTCCTGCATATATTCAGTATTCTGCTTGTCTGGTCCGTATTTTATTATCTGTTAGAAGTTGGCGAAGGAAATGAAAAATTTAATATATTTCACTTCTTTACAAAATTATATTCTAACGGGTGGAATTTTTCATACTGGTATTTATATGCTTATCTTTCAATGCTGATAGTACTTCCATTATTGCAGCGATTTGCACAGGGGCTTTCTGATAATGATTATAAGTATGCACTGGTTTTATATATTGCTTTTTGTATGCTGGTTCCATGCTTGCAGTATCGTGTATTTCAGGATAGACATCCATTGAATGTAAATGTTTCTATTGAGTGGCTGGCAACAAACATTGTTGTTTTTCCTCTGGCAGGATATTTCCTTAATTGCAGACTTAAAAACTTTTGGACTAAGAAAAGGTTGTTAGTTTTGTGGGGGATAAACATAGTTGCTATTTTGATCTCTTGTTATATGACATATTACAGAGCTCGAATTACAGGAATTTGTAACGAAAAGGATTCTCAAATGTTTTTTGGTACATTTGTTCTGGTAAACTGCGTGGCAATATTTGCAACATGTCAATATCTGAATTCGAATACAAACATACTGTTTAGATTGAAAAAACCGATAGTCTCGGTTGGCGGATGTACTTTTGGCATTTATCTAATTCATGTATATTTTAAAAACTATACAGACACATTCAAGAATTTGATGAGTTTTCTTCAGGATAAATTACATTCAACACCAGTGTTAGCATCGTTGATTTATTGTGTTGTGCTTTTCATGTGTGGATATGTTGTTACTCTGATCATGAAAAAAATACCACTTTTACGGAAAATAGTTTCGTAGATAGAAAAATCAAATTTTTACAGGAGACAAAATTATGCTCGAGTCAATAAAGAAAAATAAAAAGGGAATCATATTGATGATAATTTCCTCGATATGTGCCTGTATAGGGCAGATGCTCTGGAAAATGTCGGCTGATAAAGGCCTTATATACATGATAGTCGGTTTTGGATTTTATGGCGTTGGAGCTCTTGTGATGATAATTGCATACAGGTATGGTAAATTATCAGTTTTACAACCGATGCTGAGTTTGAATTATGTGTTAAGTATAGTGCTTGCAGCTATAGTACTTGGTGAAAAAGTTGGCTTTGTGAAATGTATAGGTGTTCTTGTTATAATTGCAGGAGTGATAATGATAGCAGGAGGAGATACGGAAGAATGCTGATATATTATATTGTACTTGTGATTATGACATTAAGTGGTGCGGTGGCATCATTATTTTTGAAAAAGGCGTCCGCTTCTGAGAGCATAATAGCTACAATAAAAAATATTAATTTATACATAGGTGGTGCGTTGTATCTTGTATCAGCGCTGTTAAACATATATGTTCTGAGATATCTTGATTATTCAGTCGTTTTGCCTTTGACATCAGTTACATATATCTGGACTATGGTTATATCCTATTTTATTTTGAAAGAGAAAATATCGAAAAAAAAGATAGGTGGAGTTATTTTGATATTGGTTGGAGCCGTGCTCGTCTCGGTGTCATAATAGGTATGGAGGTTATTGATGAGTGAACAGAGATCTAAAAAAAGAATTGCGGTTATTATAATACTGGCTTTTGTCTTGCCGATTCTGGTGCTGCTGGCTGTTATGGCTATATGCGGGGTGATCCCGTTTGGTAGTAAGTCAACTTTGGTGTGGGATTCATTATTGCAACACAAAGATTATTATGGATATTTGTGGGATGTGTTTCATGGTAAGGCAAGTATAGAATATTCTGCGGGGAAATCCCTTGGTGGTAGGATGATTGGTCTGATTGGTTTCTATATTTCTAGTCCGTTAAATATTTTCCTGGTTTTCTTTTCTAAGGCGCATATTCCATATTTTATGGTGTTTATGATAATTTTACGAATTGGATTATGCGGCATAACAGGATATATATATATTCATAACAGATTCCGTATATCGGCAAAGTCTTCTTTGGTTTTATCCACGCTTTATGCACTTATGGAATACAATGTGTATAATTGTAGGAATGTTATGTGGCTTGATGGGGTTATAATTCTTCCGCTGATTGCACTTGGTGTGTGGAAATGTATCAATGAGAAAAGAACAGGTTTGCTGTTTGGATCTGTGTTTATGGCAATTCTGTGTAACTGGTATACCGGATATATGGTATGCCTCATGTCGGGAATATTGTTTATTGTCGAATATCTTAATGCATATGATTACAAAATAAAAGTTGCATTGAAAAATGATATGAGAAGTATAGGCAGATATGTGGCAACGATGATATGCGGAGTATTGGCGAGTATGTGTATATTACTTCCGGCATGTGTATCATTAATAGGTGGAAAAGCAACAAATAATACGGTTGGTCTCAGCAGAATTGTAAACATGGACATAACACAGTTCCTGAGTGGATTTGATGTGAGTGCAAAAGTAAATGCGCAGGATGCCCCATTGATATTCACGGGAACGATAGTTTTAGTTGCGGTAATCGCATTTTTTGTCAATAAAAAAGTAAAAAGATCAGAAAAAATATGTATGTTCTGTCTTCTGGCCTTGCTATGTGGAAGTTATTGCCTTAGAGATATGGAACTTGTATGGACCGTATTTGTCAGGAGTACATCATATTTTTTCAGGTTTAGTTTTGTTTTCTCTTTTGTAATGATAATGATTGCAGCACGGGAAATTCAGTTATATGAGCGCGGCGAAGTCGAGAATAAGGAAATAGCCGGAGCCATGATGACTGTAGCAGCAGGTTTAGCGTTTTTATATTACATAAAAAAGATAAATTCCCCGTTGCGTCTTGTGGTATTGTATTTATTTATACTTTGCATTGGAGCATTGGTGATAAGGTGTATTAGGAACAGTAGATTGTTGATAAATACTGTTTGCTGGATCGCAATAGGATTAACTGTTTTGGAGTCGGTGTATAATGTATACCTTGCTTTTTCGGAATATAATAATGATGTAAATGCATTTACGGAGTATTCTCTGGATGCAGAAAATGTTGTGGATCAATTGAATGCTGATTCTGGAGATACTTTTTACAGATACGAAAACAATTATAATTATCTGTATGGCCTGGGAAGAGAGATAGCAACTGGAGAATCATTACTGTATGGATATAACAGTATAGAGCATTATAGTTCGGCATATGACTTTAATGTTGACAGGTTCCTTGCAAATATGGGATATTCGGACATCCCTGGCGAAAAATATTTCTTGTGTGAAACATACTGGAATAGTCCGATGCTGCTTGCTGATTCATTGCTGTCTATAAAGTATGTCCAGCTTAAGGATGCGGCAACAGGTTATGAGGATACAGGAATAAAGACTAAAAATGCAGAGGTTTACAAAAATGAATATGCATTGCCGCTTGGATATCCTGTTAGTGAGGATATGGGAAATCTGTCATTCGGAAGTGATCCGTTTAAGAATCAGGAAAATCTGATATCTGCAATGACGGGTAAGAATACCAGAGTATATAATGATGTTCAGACTGAATATGTTCGTAAAGACAAAAAAAATAATGAGGTGTGGAAACTTAGTGTAGCGAACGATGGCCCTGTGTATGTATTTGTTGATGGAAGTGATATACACAACAGTTTATATGACCACAATTGCAGGATATATGCGAATGGCGAATTTGTTCAGAATGCATGTCATAGATTTGAAATTAACAGTATGTACCTTGGAGATTATAAGGCTGGTGATGAAATAGAGCTGAAGATAAAGAGAGATACCAATAAGGATAAGAGACATACGATTTATGCAGCGCAGTTGGATATGGCAGAATTTGATAATGCCGTTCAGCAGCTGAAATCAGGGTATACAAGCAATCTGAATATATCAGGAAATAAAATATCAGGAGAAGTGGCGCTGGACAGTGATTCAGAGATATTCCTTTCAATACCATACGAAAAGACATGGTCGTTGACAGTTGATGGAAAGCGTGCTGATATAGAAGAGCTTGCGGATACATTTATGGGGATTAAACTGAGTAAAGGACAGCATACCATAAAAATGGTATATCATACGCCGGGGCTGAGATCTGGTGCGGTCGCATCTGTAGTTGGTTTTGTTCTCTATGCATGTATGGAAGTTATAAGAAAGAGAAAGTATAAAAAGAAGAAAGAAATTGCATAAAATAATTGAACAATGAATAACAACTACAAATTTTTCCAGAACCGGGATTGCGAATTCTTCCCGTGCCATAAGGTAAAAGATGAAGATAAATTTAACTGTCTGTTCTGTTACTGCCCACTTTATTTTGATGAGAGCTGCATAGGCAGTCCTGAGTATATAGTGAATGGAAGGGGACAGAAGATAAAGGATTGCAGCTCATGTCTGGTGGTTCACAGACCGGAGATGTACGACAAAGTCATTGCTCATTTGCAGAGGCAGGAAGAGATACTGCATGTAGATTTGAGAAAGCTGAGACAGCAAATAAAGGACAGGTTGATACAGATCACGCATATAAATGACATGGAGCCTGACATGTGTGTGGAACATCAGCGGGAGGCAGAAATAGTGCTTGACCGGATCATGACGAAAAATGCTTCGGAAACCTCAGTAGAATGCCAGGTGTCAGTATTGCTGCAGCCATTTGCGGTGGAGTGCGTTCATGAGGGCTATTTTGAATTTGGCAGGAAGAGGATAAAATGCAATGTCCTTGAACAGCTTGATCTGAGCAGCGTTGAAAATGGATATCTGTATGCATTCCATGCGCCGGAGATCGACATAGAAAGTGCGGGTTCGGTTCTTGAACAGTATTACATGGAGGCATTTCAGGTGGCATGCATGGATGTCATAAGAGGGTGGATACAGGGATATCTTGAGAGAAAGAACAGTGTATATGATAATCGGTATTGCAGCCCATCATTCGGTCCCGGATATTACGGAATGGGTATGGATACCATACCTGAGTTGCTTGGACTTATGGATGCATCACAGGTAGGCGTGTCATGGAACGGAGAACGTATGTCACCGAAGATGAGTCTTGTTGGAACATATCTGATCGCGGGTGAAGATGTGTTTGCGATGGATTCTGATTGCAGAGACTGTATTGGACAGAGCGGTGGCTGTGAATTCTGTATAAAGCACTGAATTTATACCAAGTAGGAGCAGGAGTGTTCTGCTCCTACTTAGAATTATAGTTATTAGTCCAAATCGAAACTAAAGACCGCTTTGTCGAAATTGCGGTTCTTTAAATCTTCATCTGAAATGATCCAAAAGATATTCCATAGACAACCAACGTTGTAACTATATTGAAACAGCAGATGTGTTTTTGCATTTACATCCGGAATATTACCACCCGTAGGATAACCGAATAATTTGTTTCCGTCATACGAAAGATATTCGATATCATAATCTGGAGCAACTTCTTCAAGACGGTCAAATAGGTCACAGTCAAGCACATCTCCCAGTGGCTGATAATCTGTGGTGAGTTCAAACTCGACAGCCTTTTCCTCAAAAGTTTCTGTAAAATACTTTGAATAATATGGAACAGGCGGCTCAGTTCTATTTAAATTTGACAGGTCGCCGTTGTACCAGATCACCTTGTGATAAGCCGAATTTTCGGGGGCGTCAGCAACGCTTTCAACCCATTTGTTGGTCTGGTGAATTGAGTCGATTTCTCCGCTCCAGAAAAAATATAAAATACCCGTGTGCGGAAGCTTGTTTTCAATATCCAAGTCGGCAATGTCCGTAAGATTGATTTGAGCAACAAGCTGCATTGCTGATTTTTCGTACCGCTCAGTGTCATCTCCGCGCTTGCAGGAATAGCCCGACATTGTGGGATATGGAATTTCGGGCGGAAGATCGGGAAAGCCACCGATTTTACTTGTGCCTTTTGCAATTACATTTTCTACATCCTTCACACACATTTTAATAGTATTTTTTCGGTAGTCTTTAATACTTTCTGCAATATCAGTGTGTCCTTCTTTAATAAGGAATTCCATCAAATCCATTTCGTGCATTTTCATTTTATACCCCCTAATCCCTATTTGTTAAAGTCAACACATTCATTATATCTAATATCGCCTAATTTGCATACACATTTAATGGCTACCCTACCTTGGGGATTGCCGCGCTAGAAATACCAGACTGACAGTAAGAGTCACAGCCTCGGTCACAGGTGCAGCAAACCACAAGCTGTTGCCTCCGATCAAAACTGGGAACGTCAGTATACACACGCTGCTGAGTATGATGTTTCGGAGCAGTGATATACACAGAGATTGCCCGGATTTCAGTATGGCCTGGAGATAGTAGGAGGTCATCAGGTTGATCCCAAATGGCACAAATGCAAAGAAGTACGCTCTGACACCAAGATCGGCAATGACACCAAGACCTTCATTCATATCTATAAACACACCGCAGAGCACCCTTGGAAAAAGTATTCCAAGAAGTGAGAACAGCACACCCATGATCAGGATGGTTGTGTAAGCCATTCTGTTTATGGCGTTTATTCTGCCTATGTTATTTGCTCCGTAGTTGGTCGAGATCACAGGTTGCACAGACTGACCAACTCCTGTGAACAGAGAATTGAACAGGATGACGCAGTTGGAGATGACGCTGTATATGGACAGGGCATTCTCGCCGCAGTACTTCAATATCTGTATGTTAAACAGCAGTACTATAAATCCATTTGCAAATTCATTGAAAAAGCTCGGGATACCGGCTGTCACGATATTCTTCATGCTGTTCAGGAGCCTGTGTGGCATTATGAAACGCAGCTCATTCTTCTTGCTGAGAAAATGTGATGAGGCGACAAGTATCTGGATCAGCATACCGATTACGGAGGCAAGTGCGGCTCCGCTGATTCCCTGCTTCAGTGGGAATACCAGTACAATGTCCATCACGATATTGAACACTCCACCCAGCAGGACGCCTGCCATGGCGCGGTTCGGATCATTGTCAGCCCTCACAAATATAGCTACGAAGTTGGAAAATACTGCAACCGGCAGGAATATATTTATATAGTGCATGTATGACATGGCATATGGGTATAGAGTGGCATTTGCACCCATGAGCCTCAGCAGTGATGGCATGCATGTTACGTACAGTATCCACAGCAGTGCGGTGACTGCTGCGATCATCATGAATGACACGGTGAAGTAGCGGTTAGATTTCACTGTGTTGCCACTTCCTCTGTGCACGCTCATCTGTACTGATCCACCTACGCCAAAGAGAATTCCGGTTGACATAAGTATGCACAGCAGAGGCGTTGTGATGCTCAGAGCGGCCAGGGCATCAGTTCCAACACCTTTGCCGATGACGATGGCATCAGTCAGGGTGTATATGGACATGACCATGGCACTTCCAAGGGAGGGAATGAGGAATTTGAAGTAAAGCTTTTTCAGATTGTCTCTTAACAGGTCCATTTGTAAATCTCCTTAACAAAAATAGTTTATAATTGAAAATCATTGAAAATCGGAAAGGCACATGATCGCGGGGACACATTAACCTGCCAGCCGCATAAAAAAAGAGCC
>UMBR01039179.1_pt1 | contig 9194 bp, 3 predicted proteins | sample 1964011 | NCBI WGS metagenome assembly UMBR01 (sample SAMEA4835946, study PRJEB28245) | human gut metagenome | biome: gut microbiome; material: fecal sample | place: Denmark | collected 2008
ACTATGTAGTTGGACAGGAGAAGATGGAGAAGGCGCTGAAGAGGATAGAGGCGGAGCTCAAGGACAGAGTTGCTTACTTCAAGTCAAAGGATAAACTCATCGAGGCACAGCGTATCGAGGAGAGAACTAACTTTGATATGGAGATGATGAGAGAGACTGGATTTTGCTCTGGTATAGAGAATTATTCAGGACCTCTGGCAGGCAGATCAGCCGGAGAGACGCCGAGCACACTGCTGGATTTCTTTGATGATGACTTTCTTCTTATTATAGATGAGTCACATATGACTGTGCCTCAGGTTGGCGCGATGTATTCGGGAGACCGATCCCGTAAGATGAATTTGGTTGACTATGGATTCAGGCTTCCATCGGCACTTGACAACAGACCACTCAACTTCTCGGAATTTGAGCAGAAGCTTGATCAGGTCATGTTTGTATCAGCCACACCGGGCAAATACGAGGAGGAGCACCAGATGCTTATGGCTGAACAAATCATCAGACCTACAGGACTTCTTGATCCGCCGGTTGAGGTCAGACCGGTGGAAGGTCAGATAGATGATCTGCTGAAAGAGGTTCGCAAGGAGACCGAGCAGGGACACAAGGTGCTTGTAACAACACTTACCAAGCGTATGGCTGAAGATCTCACCAGCTATATGAGGGACAATGATATAAAGGTAAAATATCTGCACTCGGATATAGACACCATGGAGAGAGTTGAGATAGTGAGAGATCTCCGCCTTGGAGTATTTGATGTGCTTGTTGGAATCAACCTTCTGAGAGAGGGTCTTGATATACCGGAGATCACACTGGTAGCCATACTTGACGCTGATAAGGAAGGTTTCCTGCGATCGGAGACATCACTCATCCAGACCATAGGAAGAGCAGCCCGAAATGTGGATGGACATGTCATCATGTATGCGGATACTATCACGGGTTCTATGAAGTATGCCCTCGATGAGACGAGCAGACGTCGTGAGATACAGCAGAAGTATAATGAGGAACATGGAATAACCCCTAAGACTATAGAGAAGAGCATAAGGGATCTCATAACCATAGAGGTGAAGAAGGAGGAACTTCCAGAGGAGGATAAGGACGCTGAGTCCATGACGAAGAAGGAGCTTCAGAAGGTTATCGCCAAGCTGACCAAGAAGATGAATATGGCGGCAGCAGACCTCAACTTTGAGGTGGCGGCAGAGATCAGGGATCAGCTCAAGGTGTATAAGGCGGCACTGAGAGATTATGATAAAGAATAGATGGATGCAGGGTAGATAATTAAGATATAACAAATATAAATAATAAAGAGAAAAGGTTAGATCAAGATGGAAGACAATAAGAATTATGAACGTGGTGAGCATCTGGAGAATATAACGGATGCGAGCATGAAAGATGATGATTATTTCAACGCCAGCAGGAATATTGACAGGAAGTATATTACTATTGAGGGCGCACGTGAAAATAATCTGAAGAATATCAATGTCAAGATTCCAAGGGACAAATTTGTTGTCGTGACAGGACTTTCGGGATCGGGTAAGTCTTCACTGGCATTTGACACGATATATGCGGAGGGACAGAGACGATACATGGAGTCGCTGTCCTCCTATGCGAGACAGTTCCTTGGACAGGCTGAGAAGCCGGACGTGGACAAGATAGAGGGACTTTCCCCTGCAATCTCCATAGATCAGAAGTCAACAAACAGAAATCCTCGATCCACAGTTGGCACTGTCACTGAGATATACGACTATTTCAGACTTCTCTATGCCAGAGTGGGAATACCACACTGCCCGAACTGTGGTAAGGTCATAAGCAGACAGACGGTTGACCAGATGGTGGATGAGATCATGAAGCTACCTGAGAGGACAAAGTTCATGGTGCTTGCGCCTGTGGTCAGAGGCCGAAAGGGAGAGCATGTAAAGCTGCTGGAGAAGGCAAAGAAGAGCGGATTTGTCAGAGTGGTTGTCGATGGCAGCATGTATGAGCTGTCGGAGGAGATAAAGCTCGATAAGAACAAGAAGCACAGTATAGATATAGTAGTCGATCGTCTGGTTGTAAGACAGGATGTGGAGAGGCGACTCACAGATTCCATAGAGACCGCACTTCAGCTTGCAGAGGGGCTTATGAAGATTGAGGTGATCGGGGAGAGGGATGAGAATGGTGTTCAGAAGGAGAATACCATTATCAATTTCTCAGACAGCTTTTCATGCCCGGATTGCGGAATCAGCATAGATGAGATAGAGCCGAGAAGCTTTTCGTTCAACAATCCATTTGGCGCATGCCCGACATGTGCAGGTCTTGGCTTCAAGATGGAATTTGATCCGGATCTTATGATACCCGATCAGAGTTTGTCGATAAATGATGGAGCCATAGTGGTTCTGGGATGGCAGTCATGCAATGATGGCAAGAGCTATTCAAATGCAATACTCAAGGCACTCAGTGCGGAGTATGGATTCTCTCTTGATACGCCATTTCAGGATTATCCACAGGATATAAAAGATCTCTTATTATATGGAAAGAACTCTCGCCCGGTTAAGGTGCATTATAAAGGACAGCGCGGGGAGGGAGTGTATGATATAACATTTGAGGGACTCATAAAGAGTGTTGCTAGAAGATACAGGGAGACATCTGCGGAGTCCACAAAGGCCGAGTATGAGACATTCATGACTGTAACTCCGTGTGAGGTCTGTGGTGGTAAGAGACTTAAGCCGACAGCCCTTGCTGTTACAGTTGGAGATAAGAATATTGCCGAACTTACAGAGCTTCCTATCACAGAACTTGCAAAGTTTATGAAGGATCTGGAACTCACTGACAGACAGAAGATGATAGGTGCGGCCATACTCAAGGAGATCAGGTCGAGACTGCATTTTCTTATTGATGTGGGACTTGACTATCTGTGTCTGAGTAGAGGTACAAGCACGCTCTCAGGTGGAGAGGCACAGAGAATAAGACTTGCCACGCAGATAGGTTCAGGTCTGGTCGGAGTTGCATATATTCTGGATGAGCCAAGTATCGGACTTCACCAGAGGGACAATGACAAGCTGATAGCAGCGCTCAAGAATCTGAGAGACCTTGGAAATACGCTTATCGTTGTAGAGCACGACGAGGATACCATGAGGGCGGCGGATCACATTATAGATATAGGACCGGGAGCCGGTGCAAATGGTGGATATGTGGTAGCTGAGGGTACGGCTGAAGATATTATGAAATGTGAGAATTCTATCACCGGTGACTACTTAAGCGGCAGGAAGAAGATAGAGGTTCCGGATGTGAGGAGAAAGCCAACCGGATGGCTCACTGTCAAGAATGCTTATGAGAACAATCTCAAGCATATAGATGTGGACATACCACTTGGAATCATGACATGTGTGACGGGTGTGTCTGGTTCAGGAAAGAGTTCTCTGGTAAATGAGATCTTGTACAAGAAGCTGGCGAGAAGACTCAACAAGAGCAGGATTAAAGCAGGAAAGCACGACCATATCATTGGCTATGATGCTTTGGATAAGATTATCAATATAGACCAGTCACCTATAGGTAGAACGCCGAGATCCAATCCGGCTACTTATACAGGTACATTTGATCTGATAAGGGATTTGTTTGCTGGAACCAAGGATGCCAAGGCAAGAGGTTACGGCAAGGGAAGATTCAGCTTCAATGTATCTGGTGGACGATGCGAAGCGTGTCGAGGAGATGGAATAATCAAGATAGAGATGCACTTCCTGCCAGATATATATGTGCCATGTGAAGTGTGCGGAGGAAAGAGATATAACAGGGAGACTCTGGAGGTCAAGTACAAGGGCAAGAGTATCAATGAAGTCCTTGACATGACAGTTGACGAGGCATGTGAGTTCTTTGCAAATGTGCCAAGGATACTGAGGAAGATAGAGACTCTCCGTGATGTGGGACTCGGATATATCAAGCTTGGACAGCCGTCCACCACTTTGTCAGGAGGAGAGGCACAGAGAATCAAACTTGCAACTGAGCTGTCAAGACGTGGAACGGGAAAGACTATATATGTGCTTGACGAGCCAACCACCGGACTTCATTTTGCTGATGTTCACAGGCTTGTGGATATACTCAGAAGGCTCAGTGAAGGCGGCAATACAGTGGTGGTTATCGAACATAATCTTGACGTTATCAAGACCGCAGATTATATTATTGACATGGGACCTGAAGGAGGCGCAGGCGGTGGAACGGTCATTGCCAGAGGAACTCCGGAGGAAGTTGCGAAGATACCTCAGTCCTATACAGGACAGTATCTGAAGAGGTATCTCGATATGTAAGGGATGTGTCGAATAATTACATCGGAGGTAGATGACAACATGGATGAACAGAATAGAGTAGAAGATATATACGGAGTTGATGGCGGGTCGACTTCTGAGCAGAATGTGGAGCAGGAAAAAGCTGTGATGGCTGAGCAAAGTCAGGCACAGAATGGTCAGGGAGCGCAGTCAGTTCAAGCACCATATAGTCAGGTAGCACAGCCAGCTCAGTCACTGTATCAGCAGATGCCACAGTATGGCCAGCCAATGCAGCCACCATACCAGCAGATGCAGCAGTATGGTCAGCCGGTACAGCAGCCATATCAGCCACAGGCACAGTATGGCCAGGGCGTACAGCCAATGCAGCCACCATATCAGCAGATGCCACAGTATGGTCAGCCAACCCAGCAGCCATACCAGCCACAGTCGCAGTACGGCCAGCCGGTACAGCCAACGCCATACAACAACCCTATGGGTTATATGGGATATGAGAACAGGCAGAACATACCTGGTGATGTGAAGAAGGGATCCACACATGTACCTAATATGTTAAACCTGATCGGCATTATCATGGCTGTTGTATCAGTATTTATTCCTTATGCATATATGGGTACAGATGCCAGAAGCATAGTTGGAGTGTTTGGGATAAATGTATTATCCATGCTTATTGTGGCTGTAGTTCTCATAGCAGACGTGATATGTGCATTTATCAACAAAGCGGGCTGTTATATAGCAGATCTTGTAATATCCATAGCTGTTGGCGGAATATTGATATTTGAATTTGTTCTGTCATTGATAGATCTTGGCAAGCTTGACGCAGCGGCAAATGCAAGACTCGGAGTCGGCGCATGGATCAGCGTGGCAGCAGCATTTTTCATGCTGATATCAGTTCCTATATGGTGGACGATCAGCAGGAAGAAGGACAAGGCAGAGAATCAGGATTAGACATTAATATTAGTAGAATGTATGATATAAAAATAAGAACCCCATCATGGCTTATACAAGCTGTGATGGGGTTCCTTTAAGTTTACGTGAGCGATACTTGTCCGAAAGTTGTCGAACAGTTTATCGTTACATTTGTTAATTGTTCTGTTAAAGAATTAGTCGTTAGCCTTACCAACTGATCCGAAGAGTTCCATCTTCTCCTTAACAGTAGCCTTGATAGCCTCGAAACCAGGAGCGAGAAGCTTTCTAGGATCAAATCCCTTGCCCTCGAGATCTTTACCAGCCTCGATGTACTTTCTTGTAGCATCTGCGAATGATAACTGGCACTCTGTGTTAACGTTGATCTTTGAAACGCCAAGTGAAATAGCCTTCTTGATCATGTCAGCTGGGATACCTGTACCACCGTGAAGAACTAATGGCATAACGCCTGTCTTCTGCTGGATAGCATCAAGTGTCTCAAAGCTAAGTCCCTTCCAGTTAGCTGGGTACTTACCATGGATGTTACCGATACCAGCTGCAAGCATATCTACACCAAGATCAGCGATAGTCTTGCACTCTGCTGGATCAGCGCACTCGCCCATACCAATAACTCCGTCTTCCTCACCACCGATAGAACCAACCTCACACTCGATTGAGAGGCCAAGCTGATGAGCTACGTTAACGAGCTCTGTTGACTTAGCAAGGTTCTCCTCGAATGGATAGTGTGAACCATCGAACATGATTGAAGTAAATCCAGCCTTAACACACTTGTAGCATCCTTCGTATGTTCCGTGATCAAGGTGAAGAGCTACAGGAACTGTGATTCCAAGTGACTCATCCATAGCCTTAACCATTGCTGCAACTGTCTCAAATCCTGTCATATACTTTCCAGCGCCCTCTGAAACACCAAGGATAACAGGTGACTGAAGCTCCTGAGCTGTGAGGAGAACAGCCTTTGTCCACTCAAGGTTGTTGATGTTGAACTGACCTACTGCGTAGTGACCAGCCTTAGCTTTCTTTAACATTTCTGTTGCTGAAACTAACATTTGTAAAATCCTCCGTAAAATTATATTTGGATACAACGTACCCACTTACGCTGATTATACCCCATATAATAAGAAAATAAAAGAATTTTTAGCCAAAAGTTCAACATATAGTTAGTTTGAACTTATCGATAGAAAATAAAACATTTATAAAGAATAGCCTGCCTTAATTGCATTGAAAAAAAATAAATGCTATGATTTTCCAGTAATAATGACAAATCTATCAAAGTGTAATGCATATAGAACATAATACGTTATGTGTATGCACACAGACGTGGCGCAAAGCACCTTACTATGCTTTTGCACAATATAATCTTAAAAAGGGAGGACATAATGCTTCAGCTTAAGAACATCGTGAAGGATTACCATACTGGTGATGAAGTTGTTCAGGCGCTCAAGGGTGTATCTGTGAACTTCAGAAGAAATGAGTTCGTGTCCATACTTGGCCAGTCGGGTTGTGGAAAGACAACACTTCTGAACATAGTGGGCGGACTGGATCAGTATACCAGTGGAGATCTGGTTATCAATGGCAAGTCGACAAAGGATTTCAAGTCAAGAGACTGGGATTCATATAGAAACAATTCAGTCGGATTCGTATTCCAGAGCTACAATCTGATACCGCACCAGTCGGTATTGTCAAATGTAGAGCTTGCGCTTACTTTGTCTGGAGTATCAAAGGCAGAGAGAAGAAAGAGAGCGAAGGAGGTTTTGGAGAGGGTTGGTCTGGGAAATCAGATTCACAAGAAACCAAACCAGATGTCCGGTGGACAGATGCAGAGAGTTGCCATCGCCAGAGCACTCATAAACGATCCGGATATTCTGTTGGCTGATGAGCCAACGGGTGCACTTGACACAGAGACAAGTGTTCAGATCATGGAGCTGCTCAAAGAAATAGCCAAGGACAAGCTGGTTATTATGGTTACTCATAATCCGGAGCTGGCACAGCAGTACTCAACAAGGATCGTAAAGCTCCTCGATGGAAATATAATAGACGATTCCAATCCGTTTTCAGATGAGGACGAGGCGAAGGAGGATGACGGAAGTTATGCTCCGAGGAAGACCTCCATGAGTATGTTCACAGCGTTCTCGCTGAGTCTGAACAACCTCATGACCAAGAAGGGAAGGACATTCTTAACAGCATTTGCCGGAAGTATAGGAATCATAGGAATAGCACTTATATTGTCGCTATCGTCTGGATTCCAGAAGTACATAAACGATGTACAGGAGGAGACACTTGCCACGTATCCGGTGCAGATAACGAAGAAGGCAATGGATTACAGTGAACTGCTCTCCAAGATGGTAGGTAACAACGAGGAGGATTCAGATCACAATCACGCTGGCGAGGACAAGGTATATTCGGGAGATATCATGGGAGACATGCTCGTGTCCATGGTGTCAGATGTGAAGGAAAACGACCTTGAGTCATTTAAGAATTATATAGAAGACGATGCAAACGGTTTCACCAAGTATACAAGTGATATAACATACACATATGATACACCATTATATGTGTTTAACGAGAACAGTGCAAATGGCGGTGTTGCCCAGGTAAATCCAAGCACCACAATGACAGATATGGGATTTGGAGGTATGGCGGAGGCACAGGAGTCAACGGCAGATTTCATGTCGGCATTCAGCTACGGTTCATCGTCAATGGACATGTGGACACAGATGCTTGACAACGACACTCTGCTCAAGCAGCAGTACGATGTGCTGGCAGGACACTGGCCTGAGAATAAGAACGAGGTTGTACTTGTCGTCGACAAGAACAATGAGATAAGTGATTTTACACTGTATACTCTTGGACTTAGGGATTCAAAGGAACTGAGCGATATGGTTTCAACCATACTTGCTGGCGGAGAGGTACCGGAGCTTGAGCAGATGGTGTTTACATACGATGACCTTCTTAATCTCAAGTTTAAGGTTGTGCTTCCGGGCGATCTGTACAAGAAGAATGATGATGGAACATACACAGATATGAGTTCTGATGCTGATTTTCTGAAGTCTGCCGTGGCCGGGGGCCTTGAAGTAAAGGTGTCGGCAGTAATCAGGGCTTCGGATAAAGCGTATGCAACTACCATGCAGCCGGGATATATAGGTTACACATCGGAGCTTGCCAATTACATAGTTTCAGAGAACGAGAAGACAGATGTGCTTAAGGCTCAGATGGATAATCCTGATACTGACATATTTACAGGAATGCCATTTTCAGATGGCAAGGAACTGACAGCGGATGATGTGGATATGGATTCTGTTATGCAGCAGCTTATGGCTTCAGGTCAGGTTACTGAGGACATGCAGGCACAGATGGCGTCCATGACCAAGGATCAGCTCTTCGATATGCTCAAGGGTTACGGTTTCTTCCAGGAGTCAACATCTACTTATGAGGATAACATGTCAAAGCTTGGATATGCAGAGCTTGCAAAGCCGGCTTCCATCAACCTCTACTGTGCAGAATTTGCGGATAAGGACGAGATAACAAAGCTTATAGACAAGTACAACGAGGATTATCCTGACAAGGAGATCACATACACTGATTACATCGGAATCATGCTGTCATCGGTGACCAAGATCATCAACGCGATAACCTATGTACTCATTGCATTTGTGGCAATTTCATTGATAGTTTCATCCATCATGATCGGAATAATTACATATATCTCAGTTCTTGAGAGAACAAAGGAGATTGGTATTCTGCGAAGCATAGGAGCTTCAAAGAAGGATATCTCAAGAGTGTTCAATGCGGAGACATTTATCATAGGTCTCTTCTCAGGACTCATAGGAATCGGCGTGACGATGCTGATCAATATACCGATCAGTAAGGTGATAGAGAGTTATATCAACGTTGCCGGTGTATCGGCGCTTCCTTGGAAGGGTGGAGTGATGCTGGTAATCATCAGCGTTATACTGACATTGATCGGAGGACTTATCCCATCGAGAATTGCAGCTAAGAAGGATCCTGTTATAGCGCTCAGAA
>UMBR01041137.1_pt1 | contig 9187 bp, 11 predicted proteins | sample 1964011 | NCBI WGS metagenome assembly UMBR01 (sample SAMEA4835946, study PRJEB28245) | human gut metagenome | biome: gut microbiome; material: fecal sample | place: Denmark | collected 2008
CCTCGTCGGTGTCCTCGATGATGGAATTCGGCACGGGCACGAACGCCGAGACGAGATAAGAGTCCATGTCGATGGCTCTCAGGTCGATCTGGTCCTCGTTAAAAGCGCCGAGCGCGTCAGTCCAGATTGCCTCGGGGATGCTGCCGGTGACGGGCTGGCGAGCGTTGCCGCCGATGGTCATGCTGCGAACCTTGTCGATCAGCTTTGATGCCTCCCAGACGTGCTCTCTTACGATATCGAGCAGTACGGTCGGCACGGCGAGCTCCGCGCCGGTGATGCCTCTCGTCTGATTCTTAATTATTTCTCGAGTTCGGACGACAAAGCTCTTGACGTCGTCTCTCTTGAGGATCTTTGCTCTTGTTTCCGCAGGCAACTTGTAAAAAGCGCCTCTCTTGCTGTGGCTCATGTTTATGCTCCTTTCTTCTTCTTCTGCGGGGGCAGCGGGATCGGAGCCGGTTTCAGGCTCCTTGCTCTCGAGCTCCTCGATCTTGCCTTTAAGCTCCTCAACCTCGCTCTCAAGCTGCTGCACCTGCTCGTCGATGCCGCTGTACTCTTCTTCGACGGCGGTGATCTGCTCCTCGACGGCGGTGATATCTTCTTCGGTCACCGCCTCCTCGAGAGCGTCCCTCAGCTGTTTTATCTTGGTGTCTCTGGCGTTTCTTTTTTCGAGCTGCTCGGCGAGCTTCGTCGAGCTCCTTTTCATCTGGGCTTTTAGCTTGATCAATACAAGCATGTTAATTCCTCCAATCTTCTTTTGACGGCAGCACGCCTGTGCTCAAGCTGCCGCTTTTTTGTGTTTTCTGCGTCTTTCTTTCGGGCTTCAATTTCTGTGTCTGGGTAAAATGGAAACGTGCAGACGCTGACCTCATAGAGCTTGACCTTTTTGAGCGTGCAATGCAGAGTTCCGTCGCCCCTTTCTTCGTACTCCTCGGTAATTATGTCAAACCCGAAAGAGCATTGATCAATGTCGCCGCGCTTGACTCTCTCATACGCGTCGAGCGCCTCACGGTCGGCGGGATTGATCGTGATTCTGCCTTTGAGGCCGACATCATCAACCCCGAGGGTCAGCGTTCCCGCTTTAGTCCGGCCGAGGACTATATGTGTTTGATGATCGAGCAGCGCCCGGACGTCGCCGCCGAGCTCGTCGTCAAAAGCATGAGGATCTATCTGCTCAAAGTAACCCGGCCAGCCCTCGGCTTCTGTATTAAATTTCGCAAAATAGCCCTCGATGATAAGCTCCTCGCCCTCGTTCCTCGTCTTAAAGCAGGCGGGAGTCATCACGCTTCTTCTATTCATCTTTTTCACCTCCGTTTAACTTCTTCTGATCCCCGAGCCGGTCGACGGGGATATAATTTTCAAGCGCTTGATAATCATTCATGCCGTCGCCCTCGGCGGGGGAGAGCCCGAGCTCGTTTCTCGCCTCGTTTCGGCTCATCAGCCCGAGCGCTATCATCTTGTCGATGTATGCGACCTTCTCGCTCAAAGAGTACTGCATGAGCGTTCGCGCGTTAAACTCGACGTAGCGGTCGGGGGCTGCGATGAGCTTGCGGGTGAGCTCCTGCTCGAGGATTTTCGCAAAGCTCAAAATTTTTGTGGCGATGAAATTATTGTAGGCTTCGGCCTTATATTCGCCGATGCCAAGCATAAATGCCGGCATGCCAAACGCCGCCGCTATCATCTTCTTGTTGAGTTCGATGCTCTCATTCACCGCGAGGTCTTTGAGGCTCAGCGGCGAGACAGTCTTGATGTCAATCTCGCCAGCTGGAATGACCCACGGCTCACCGATCTCCGTCGTGCTGGTGTAACTCTCAAGCAGCTTCTTGCGCTTCTCTTTCTCTTCGAGCTCCTCGGAGTCTGACTGCGTCGAGATGATAAGGGTCGGTTTCCATTTGTTTCGCAAAAACGCCGATGCGGTCGCCTGCGCCTGTGCCTGATCTTTAATCACCCTTCGCAGTTGCGGGGCTACGCCCTCGCCGATAAAAGGATTTGACCGGCACGGATTAAAGACAAAGTGCAGTAGCTCGCTCGGGTCATAGACTCGGCCGTCGATATTGATCGTGTACGTCTTATAGCCCGTGAGCGTATAAGAGACGCGGCTCGACTCTATCGGGATAAGCTCCTTTATAAAATCGCCCTCGACCGTCGGGTAAACGACGGCGTTACCCGTGAGGCATAGCTCGCGGACGATGTTATAAATCAGTGTCTTGCGCGTCATGTGGCTGTTGGGATATATGTCGAGCTTTTGAGAGAGCCCATCCTTTATGCGGTCGTCGCCGTGCTCGCCGTTGCGCATGACCTTAATTGTCATGTTGCTGACGAGATCTGCGATTATATGCACTGCAAGCCGCACGTCTCCGTTTTGGTCGAGCGTCGCATAGCCCGCCGGGATGATCTCATCCGGCAGCAGGCAGATCATGCCGCCGGGAGCGTCTCTCGTCTTTTGACCTGTTTTCTTTCGCCTTAAAAAATTCATTCTTCTCCTCCTGTCAAAACCAGCTTGCGGTTTTATTCTCTTTACTCATGTTTTCGAGCATCCTGACTGTTGCAAAGACAGCCGCGTCAAAGACGTCAATTCTGTCGTTGTCGCCGACTTTTTCATACATGACCATGTCGTCAGTCTTCTCGATTGCTCGCACATTTGCGACGCAGTATTCAAACGGCTCGGCGCCGAAGTAGTAGAGCTGCCCGTTCTTGGCCTTTTGCTCGATAAATCTAAAGCCCTCAGACTTCTTATAATAAAGCTGCGGCTGGTCGACAATCTTAAACCGCTTCTTTTTCATCAGCATAAAGTATTCACGGCAGAATTTCCTGTCGTGGCCTACCTCGGAGATCTTAAAGCCCTCGCGCCGCTTATCCTCAAACCACATAACCGGCTCGGCATGATTGACCGTCGGGGCGTTGCTCATAGTCAACCAGCCGTCCGCCTCCCACCCGAAGAGGGGGATGGAATCCTGCTCCGCTTTTTCTTTCGCCTTGACGATCGGAAACCAGCAGTGCGGCAGGATGATAAGCGTCTCGCCATAGAGACCGACGAGCGCCGTCGCCGTCAGGTCGTGGAGCTTTGACAAGTCCGCGCCGCCGAACCATTTGACCGGCAGGCGGGCAGCCTCCGAAGGCGTCCACTTGTGGCGGCTGTCTGAGGCGATAAACTCGCCGATGTCAAAATAAGCTTTCATCGCCGATGTGTAGATGTTCAGCGATTTGTTAAAAAACTCCTTGCGGGTCTGCGGGTCGTTCTGCGCCTGGATGGCGTCCGCCATGATATCAGCCGGACGGATCGTGATGCCGTAGCCGGGGTTAGCCATCTCTTGGACGACCGGGCTCGTGTAATCAACGTCGCCGTTCGGGCTTTCATCTGCCTTGCAGATAAATATAAAAAGCTCCTCGGCTTTGACTGTGCCGTCGAGGACCTTTTGACAGTATTTCAAACGGCGATAACAATAGCTGTTGACGCTGTCGCCCGCCGTCGTGATGCCGATCATCAGCTTGTTGGTGTACGCTTTCATTGCGTCTTTAATGATGGTGTACTGCTTCGGCGTCTTATAGGCATGCAGCTCGTCGGCAATTGCTATGTTGCAGTTGAGCGAATCCTGCGCGTCGGGGTTAGCAGCAAGCGCCCTGATATAGATTGAGCCGTCGGCGCCGACCTCGCCCGAGATGCTGTGCTCTTGGTTGTTGTCGAGGATCCTAAAATTCGCCTCTTCGCCCATTTGTCGCAAATTGTAACGGATAAAGCTAAAAGACTGCATTGACTGTTGCATCGCTGCGGCCGTGATGTATGCCGTCGCGCCGCTTCGTCGCTCAAGCACCGAGAGCGCCCAGACGAGTGCCGCCGCAAATGTCGTTTTAACATTTTTGCGGGGGATAAAAATAAACGCCTCCTTGTAGCGGCGTATCTTCGTGCCTTTAATCTTAAAAGCGAGCAAATTATAAATTATAAATTTGTGATAATCGGTCAATAAAAACGGCTTGCCTCGCAGCGGCACGCCGTCGAGCGTTTCGCCCTTCTCATGCACAAAGGTGAGTTCAATTATTCCGATAACAAACTCGGCATCTCTGGGCTCAAAAGTGTAATCGGGATTTTCAAGATCGTTAAAAAATCTGTCGACCGCCTGCCGGAGTTCTTTACAAGCGACTTTCTCGCCGGAGCGGATCGCTTCGGCATATGCAAAGACCGCCGCTCTGTTCTTTTCCTCGATCAAGTCAATTTCTCCAGCGCGGCAGCGAGCACCGACTTCGGCGCGGTCTGCTCAACATCTGCTTTGTAGTATGTTTTGGGATTTAAGCAAAGACGATCCGAGTATTGGAGGATATCTTTGCGGAGATTTTCAAGCTCCGAAACAATCGGCGACTTCTTAACATCGCCGCTATTTGTTTGTGCGGTGACTTTAAAGCCGCCCTCCTTATAAAGGGCGGTCAATCTTCGATACTGCTCAAGCAGCTCGCAGTAAATCTCGATCGTGTCGTCAAACTCGACTTTATAGACCCCGATTTTTTGCATTCGTCGGACGGTCGTTTTTTTAATTGATTCTTTCAAAATCGCACGCGCCATTTGCCGACCTCCGAAAAAATTTTGAAAAATTCGCTCTATTGGAAAGAGCTCTGCCCCCCCGGTCGATTTCCCCCTCCTAATGTCACGACTGACCGGGGGGGATCGTTTTATTCTTGAGCTTTTCGCCGAGCTCGGACAGCTCGCCCGTATCTCGATCATGCATGAGCTCATGAGCCGAAGCTGACAGAGAGATGAGATTCCAATCTTGCCATGCGTACTCAGGATAGTCTCGGCTCGGGTAGATGTGATGCACCCTTGTCGCCTCGACGTGCTTGCCGTAGCGCTTGGCATGCTGGCAGAGGTAACCGTCCCGCTTGAGGATGTGCGCCCTCTTTTTTTTCCAGCGCGCTGATTGATAATTAAACATACCCACCCCATGCCCTGCGCGGACGCTGTGCCACGCTCACTCTCTTATTATTGCCCTTGGCCGCTGCGGATGGCTTAACCGCAGCGGCACTGAAAAAGGAGGATCAATCAGGGAGCCCTTTGCCCTGCTCCCATGCTATAAGCATAGCACCAGCGGAGCGCCCCACTGTGCCCCTTTTATCTCATTTTGTCAAGATGATAAAAAAAGCGACGGCGATAGATCTCATAAAACATACGCCGCCCGCAAGGCGGAATCAGCGGCACCCGCTCATATGACGCGCCCCGCGTGACGTGATAGAGCAAGAATGGGACGACGCCCTTATCCTCTCCGCAGGCGAGCTGCGCCGCTCTCTCTATCTGCTCTATGTCCTCGCTGTACTTGGCCGCCCGCTCGGCAAGGCGCTCCGGCACGCTCGCATGATCGCCGCCGCCCGAAGAGCTGCCGCCTGTTGCGTGCAATGCCGATTGATAGCACTCCTCTCGCTTATGCTTGAGCTCGTCGTACTGCAAGCAGAAATATCGCAGCTCGACGTAGCGATTCGGCGTGATCTCGTACTTGTTAACGTCGGCGATTTTGTACTTTCTCATTCTCGTCCTCCTTGGCTCTAAAACTTTACACATTTACAAGGTTTTAAAGAGCGGCGCTCGCCGCTTGTCCTTTTCGCCGCCGCTTCGGCGGCTCCTGCCTATCCTCGGGGATTTTTATGTACTTAAAATAAAGATAACCATATATCGTGGCCGTCGCCTCGACCAGCTCATAGCCTGCCGGAGCCTGCGGCGCCTTGGTCAAGGAGTAATCACGCTTGACCTCTTTCGGCGGCTCCTCCTCGGGTCGGATATAGTTGCGACTGATTTTATAACGGTGCCCGCCCTGCTCCTCCGTCCAGTGGTCAAACAGATAGTTGGCAAGTCCGGTGTAATCCGCGCCGTGATCTACGCCGCCGTAAAAGTTGTGCGCACGGAGCGGCTGGATGTCGACGATCTCACCGTAGATCCATTGTTTTTTTATCTCCTCTGCGGGCACGCCCTCAGAGACCATATGCATGTGTATGCGCTTGGTGTGCTTGCCGCGCCCCATGTGCAGGACGATGACCGCGTCGGGGTATTTATATTTAAGCCGATTATAAAAATTATCGCGCAGCTGCCGAGCCTCTTTAAACGTATGTACCTCGTTAGCATTGTCAAATGTCAAGGTGCTGTATAAAGAGGACGGGCTAAAGGTGGCGTTAAAGATCTTGAGATATCGCCGCCGAGCGATGCCGTCCCGGTGCTGCTTGCGAGCTTCCTCGCTCTCAAACCGGAGCTTCTTATTAAGATCGCCGCCGACCTGGCAGCGGTCGGGCAGGGTGTAGACCTCCTGCTCGAGCACAACGCCCGAAAACGTCCTTTTTTTGAGTCTCATCTTTATAACCGCCTTAAATATAAATGTATAGGGGTAAGGAGCGGCCGAAGTCGCTCCGCTTGAAGTCACTCGTCCAGCGTGACCTTTGCCGTTTTACTTTTGGTAATCTGCAGGGTGATGTTGCCCTTTGCGTTTTCGGCGATTTTTATAATCGCCTCGTCGCAATTAATTGATAATGAGCGGATATTTCTGTCGGCAACCTTTTCGACCGCCGACCTTGCCAGCGCCTCGACTGCCGAAGCCTCGCCGAATATCGGCGCGAGCATCTCGCCGAGTCTGACCTTTGCCTTATCAATCTTTTTCAATTTTGCCCGATACCTCTCGGCTTCTGAGCAGTCGCACTCTCGGGTTGCTTTTTCGTCGGCCTCCGCCTGCGTTGCGGCCGTTGCATCATAAATGGCCTGCCCGCAAAATCGGCAGTAGCCCTGTTTTTCGTCAGTCATTTTTTTCTCTCCTTTTTCGTTTTTGCTTTTTTCGCGAGCTTGCCCCGCTCCGCTTGAAGTCACTCGTCCAGTGTGACCTTTGCTGTTTTACTTTTGGTGATCTGACGGACGATGTTGTCCTTTGCATTTTCGGCGATTTTTATGATCACCTCGTCGCAATTAATTGATAATGAGCGGATATTTCTGTCGGCAACCTTTTCGCCTGCCAGCTTTGCCAGCGCCTCGACTGCCAAGGCTTCGCCGAGCCCGACTGCCGAGGCTTCGCCGAGCCCGACTTTCATCTTTGCTCGATATCTCTCGGCTTCTGAGCAGTCGCACTCTCGGGTTGCTTTTACATCAGCCTCCGTCTGCGTTGCGGCCGTTGCATCATAAATGGCCTGCCCGCAGAAACGGCAGTAGCCCTGTTTTTCATCAATCATTTTTCTTCTCCTTTTTCGTTTTTGCTTTTTTCGCGACCTTGCCGCGCTCCCACGCCCTCATGCAGGTGTAGGAGCAGACGGGTTTTCTTGTGCTGGGAGTCCCGATAGCATATATGTGTTGCGGCGCCGGCCTAAAGATCCCGCCGCATATCGGGCAGTGCGTTGGCTTGCCCTTTTGACTGTCTACGATGTATTCAACCATTACTTTGCTCCTTATCCTCCTTCAATATTAAGATTAATTTGGCCATCCTCTGGGTCGACGTCATTGATCACTATTGGCAAGTAAAAGCAATCGTCATCTATTCGGTTGCCGTGCTGGATTAGCTCTGTTGGACTCAGGCATACGAAAGCCTTCACTTCTTTGCCTGCTTCTACCCCTGCCAAAATGCTCATTAACTCATAGACTTTCATTTTCCACCACCCCTCAATTCTCGCCGGAGAGCGTCTGTGCGACTGCCTGTGCCGCTTCGAGGTCAACATACTCGTCCTCCCAGTCAACGCCTATGTAGTCGAGCACTCTGCCCCAGCCGTATTTTTCGCCGGTGACGGGATCCTCAGCACAGTCATACATCCAATATTGCCATGCCTTGGGGTTGTCCTCCCGGAGCCGGTCAAATCTGTGCGGACGTTTTTCAAGGTGGATCCCAAAGCCGCAGATGTCGCAGCCTGTGCGTTGTGCTCTTGTGGTGTAATACTGCCCGCTCTCGGTATCGCGCTCTATCGTGCCGTATATTTCAGGCACCTTAACACCCAGAACGAGAGCCAAGCCTAACAGGTCGTTGCGGTTAAATATTGCAAACGGAGCTGACCTCACCGTGGTCTTGCCCCAATAATTACAACCGTTGAGCTTGAGGCTCTTTTCTCGGCGCCCATGTTCTGACGCCATTAAGCCTAAAAACGGTACACTGTTATGTTCCTTCGCCCAGTCGGCACAGGGCTTTTCTTTGAGATAGTAGCAGCAATCCGAGGACACCTTAAAATTCGGGATGCCGTAATTAACTCCCTCGTTCTCATTTTCATACCCGCCAAATTTCTCAAGCCATTTTTGCGACATCTTCATCCTTGTTCCGGTGCGGTTACCACCATATGCGCCCGTCTCGCCCGTGATAATGGCGTGGCGGATCGTTTTATTGTTCTCCGTCGGGTGCTGTAAGGTTGAAATTTTAAGTGCCGTCTCCTTAGAGAGGACGGGGAAGCCGAGCTCCTGTATCACCTTTGCTTTTGTCCAGCGTGTGCCGTCTGACCTCATTGCCGACGGCAGAGATATAACCCCCAGCTCCTTGTGGATGCGCTGTATACTCCTATCCTCGAGAGACGATACGGAGATAGCAGGACAATCTACGCCCATATCTCGCAGGAAATACAAGAGGGTGATGCTGTCAAGTCCTCCGACCGAGACGTGATAATTCTTACCTCTGATCTTGCATTCTTCGATAAAGCCTTCTACTACTTCTTTGGCGTGTGAGACCTTCCAAAAAAAACTCTGGGCCTGCATCTGCTCAAAGTATTTGACTGTATAGTAATCGGCGGCTGTAAAGCCTTTTTCTACTCCCATTTCTTCCTCCTTCCTGCCGCCCCGTGTTGCAAAGTAACCACGAGGATTCTTTCGGGGCGGCAGTGATTCATTTCTCGAGCTCTGAGTATTAATCTCCTACACTGCAAAAAAGCTCATGCGTACCGTCTCTGAGGGCGATCTCCTCGTCGCTCATCTGATACCCGAGGCCGCAGAGAAAATCATATAGCCTGTCGAGCTCCTCGTTCTCATCGTGGCTCGGGGCGTGCTCGCCGTAACTGTAGCTGTAATAGCCGTTTCCGGAGCCGTCGCCGCTCTCGTACTGTACGAGTTTGACCGCAAGATCGCCGCAGGGCTCTGACATGAGCTTCTCTGCCAGCTTTTGGCCCTCGCTGTAACCGGCGTCTTTGTTACCGAGGATCTCGTTTTTCAAAGAGTTATTACAGCCGCGATAGTTGACGCTCTTACTTATACACACTTTAACAAGAGCGT
>UMBR01038712.1_pt1 | contig 8930 bp, 9 predicted proteins | sample 1964011 | NCBI WGS metagenome assembly UMBR01 (sample SAMEA4835946, study PRJEB28245) | human gut metagenome | biome: gut microbiome; material: fecal sample | place: Denmark | collected 2008
GGAAATCAGCGTCAATGAGTTTTTAGCCGGTGAAGATATCAGCGAAGATAGTGTAAGAGAAAAGTCTGATGAAACGCTATTGCAGGTGTCAAAGGAAGGAAAGAATAAACAGAAATTTCTGCGACGAATCATTGTAGCACTTTGTATTATTCTGACAGGACTTATCACTGTAATCGCTGTTATAGCGTGTAAAAAGATGAGACAACCCCGAAATTTCATAGAAGAAGTATCGCCGGATAGTGCGGAAATGAAAACTGCGGAACTGATGTCTGGAGCAGATGGGGTAATGATGTTTCGGTATAAGACAAAGGATAACTATAAATGCCTTTTTGTTTACTTGTCTGAATATCAATCCGGAAAAAGAGTATCGCATGAGAAAATTGCAGAAATATCTTTTAATGGTACAGAATCTACCGAAACTGGAATGATAGTGGTTGTTCCTAATTTTGAAAAATTTTCTGCAAGTCTAATTGTGGCAGATAACTATACGAAATACACAACAGAAAATCCAATTTTAAATGATGTTGAAGATCGGGAATATTATGGAAGATCGGCGACAAGCATAAACCATATATGTCCGATAGATTTTGGAACAGAGCAGGGGCTAGCGGCTTTGGTTTATGGTAAAAATGGATTAAGTATGTTACCGATACAGGATATTTCCGGAGATTATCTAAATACAGAGAATGATTATATGTATTATTATTCCGTAGAGTTTACGAAATGAGAATATGGATGATCTTCCTATAAAATCTTTACTGATAAGCATGAGGACTAAATATCCTCATGCTTTTTCCCTAGATAGGTGTCAATTTCCTTCTGGTAGTGTTGCAACTCCTTCAGGTCACGCTCATTTTGCCGCTGTTGTTCTTCAAGGTTATGCATGTTCTGTTTAGCCTGTTCCAGTAGTTTTTGTAGGATTTGGATGTTGGAATTCTCGGTATACCGGATGCCGTACCTGTCGTGCAGGTTCTTTTGTATCTCCTGCATGCGTCTGGCGTTCTGCACATTTTACCATTTCTGCAAGCCAACGGTATCCCGTGATACATCACCAGAGAAGTCACACATGGACGAGATTTTCAATCGACTTTTATCCAGTTTTTTTCACCGGGCGACATGGCATCATAAGCAGCTTTTCGCTTTTCTTTTCGTTCTTCCGCTTTTTTCTTTTGTGTTTTCAGATAGTCCTATCGTCTCGAAATTCTCTTTTTTATGTTGTCATCGGTATAGAATGAACCGAGAGAGTAGCCACGATGAAAACGTTGTTCAACCGAAAATCGGTATTTTGTAACCGTTCCGTATTTCTTTGAGTTTCCGGTTTCAATTATAATATTCTGTGCTTTTAGTCGATTGATATAATCCTCAAATGAAACAGCTTCCATAAGAAGCTCCTTCAGTTCACACTGGATGACGGCACAGGCACAGACAGAACCATCCTCTCAGGAATCCATGCATTCTATGAGCCAGAGGAGTTAGTCGGCAAGACACTTATTGCAATAACAAACCTTCCACCTAGAAAGATGATGGGAATCGATTCATGCGGTATATATGAAAAAGGACCCCAGATTAGAAGTACACACTTCAGATTTGGGGTTCTCTTTTTGTGTGAGAGACGGATCAAAATCCATGATCGCAGGCATGAACAAGTCCGGTAAGTATGGCGCTGAGCTCAAGTTTTCTGTTAAGTCCATGGACGTAATGAAGGTCATGGTGAAGAGCGATTCCAAGAGCTCCAACGATGCACTCAAGGGCACGATGGCGCAGATAAAAGGTGAGGACTACACCGATCTGCAGGCGGATGCCCCCGATATCAAGGAGACAAATACGATAACGGAGAGTCTGGATGCGATAGAGAATCTTAAGGCGGATTTCACGGTATCGGATTACTACAGCGTGTATTATTATACTGAGAGACGGCATTTCTCAGCTTTTGCTGGGAGTGCCGTCTTTCTGCATATAAGCCGCAGTTAATTCACAAAACACTTTCACAGAAAGTCAAATTCAGTCCGCAGAATATCAAATGTAATTGATATTCTGCGAACTGGAGGGTATAATATGCGGTATCTTTGGGGTAGATGCTTGCGGTATGTTGATGCAAGCATGTGTGTATTAAAAGCGAAATGACAGGGGGGAAGGGTAGATGAGAAGATTAAAGTATGTTTTACAGAGTGCGATCGCCTGCTTTGTCGTGGCCGGGGCCATGCTGGTGCTGTTCTGGGGAGCAGGAATATACAATATATATCAGGAGTCACATGGAAATATATCGGATCTGTCAGAGCTGTGGTTGTATATTTCGGAACAGGGATTGATGTTTCTGATCGGATTGCTGGCTTTTGTGTCGTTCCTGGTATCCGGATTTCAGGCGAAGAAGGCCAGCGAGGCGGATAGAGCTGCTAACGGTGGGAACGAGTATGATGGTGTAGGATATGGTGATGCTGATTATTCTGGCACGATAAATGCTGGTGGCGGATATACATATGATTCAACGGACACATCTATAAAGTTAGATGAAGGTTCAGGTATGGAAAATGATAGGAATGTATATGGAAAAAATGGTATGCCATATGCGGACATCTATGGGATGACTGGAGATGCACAATTAACCAATACATATTCATTGCAGTCAGGTGCCAGAAAGATAAGCTTTGACCTGCCTCAGAGGTATAGACTGATAGATGGCGATGACAGTGATCCGGCATTTGCGGGGTTTAATGAGGAGCTTAAGCCGGAACTTGTCTATTGTTCACTTCAGGAGGCTATCGATGATGAGACGGCTGAGGATTACGTGCTGGATGAGCTGGTGGAGGATGAAGCCTGCCCGGAGGAACTGCGGACAAGGGCATATCTGAAACATGAAGTGATAGAGGGAAGACTTTATTACTATTATATATTCAAGTATAAGAAGTCCAGAAAGCAGAGACAGAAGTTTGCGGCGGCATGTGACATAGGCGGCGGGCTGTTCTATACGATAGAGACAGAATGGATATGGCGCAAGGAGGAATTGACGCTGGAAGCACTCATAGACTTTTTGAAGATATGGGTAGAGTGATTTATGACATCTACAGAACATGAGGTGATAATATGTGGACAATAAAGAGAATAGATGAGGCCGACTTCGGCTGTGAGGAGAGGCTTCCGGGGGAGCCGCTTATGGTGCTGGTGAGTCTGGAGTGTGACGATGGAAGGATGCTTCAGCTTGAGGTGGCTGACAACTGGCTGACCATGCAGGAGCTTGACGAGGGCGATGAGTGGCCGGATGATCCGGACGAACCGGATGAAGAAGATGCGAAAAGCGCAAAGCAGGTGCAGTGGATGGAGAGTTATCTGGATGCTCTGGAGGAGCTGGAATAAGAATATCGACAAAACCGCCATATCATAAGCGATATTGGCGGTTTTTGTGCGTCTGGAATTACTTTTTGCCATATACTTTAGGATAATATGTTGTTATAACGAAAAGAATGGTCGTGTGAATTTTGTCGATGTTTGGTTTGCAGGCAACTGCGTATGGGAGAGAATTAATGTTTGGATTGTTTGAAATGAAATATATGAATATATGCCTTGTGGCAGGAGTTATACTGGAACTTATAGCTCTTGTCGCAATACTTAATCTTTATATTAATATAAGGAGAAGGGAAAGAAGGTAGAAGAATAGAGAAGATGGAGCAGGACTTTATGATCGTGCGGTATGTGCCGGAACGGATGAGGCGCATATGCTGGTGCGGCGGGAGGACATAAGTGCGGTAAGCCAGCTTATGGATCAGAAGGTATACAGACAGTTGAGAAAGAAATATGAGGGCTGGGACAGACAGGAGAATCTGGAGTTTGATGCACGTGTTGCAGGCAGAGACGGCAGATGGCTCCGCATAATAGTAGTCCCAGATGGCACGGACGGCTGTGATCTCTTTATATTCAGAGATATAACGGAGGACAGAGGCAGGCTTGAAAGTCCATATTCTTTATGATGGAATTATATGGATGCAAGGCCGGGCAGAGCTCAGAACCCTGTATATATTTGCCGATAAGCTATACAATGCGAGAAAATCTGTGGGATTTGTCAAGAGACTAAGGATCAGGTATGGCGTGTAAGCCGTGCCGGGAAAACAAATATTTATACATTTGTCAGCGACAGATATGTCCGTGGATGGACATGTCTGCCGCTGTTTTTTGTTTTACTTAAAGATATCTTAAAGATTCGCCTCATTGAAACTTAAAGGGATGGCGGCTATAATCAGCAGGTGTAGTGAGAAGCTGCAGTGCGGGTTACGCTGATGGATTGAGGAAGTGTAACCATATTGTAATAACTCTTACATATAATTAAGTCTGTTGAATGTATATTAAGTTGAACTGGCAGAAAGGCTTGGCATATAATCTATTCGATTTTGGAAGAAAGAAAAAGGTGGTTAAACGAGGTGGTAAATATTGAAAAATATATTGGAATTTATAGAGAATTCGGCTTTAAAATATCCAGACAAGCTGGCAGTTGCAGATGAGGAAGGCGGACTCACATATGGTCAGATGGAGAGGCTTTCCAGACAGATCGGTGCATGGATATATGAGAAGACAGATGGCGTGAGGAATAAGCCTGTTGCCGTGTTGCTGGACAAAAAGCCTGGGAGTGTGGCTGCCTATATGGGAGTTGTCTACAGTGGCAATTTCTATGTGGTACTGGATGCGGAGATGCCGGCGTCTAGAGCCGAGTCGATACTCGGAACGCTGAATCCGGTTGCAGTCGTGACTGACATCGGGCATATGGAGAAGGCGCTGGAGCTTTACAGAAATGGCGTGGATGAAGATGGATGCCAGGGACAGGAAGGCGAGAACAAAGAGGTATTCAGGATATTAAATCTTGACGAGCTGGACACAAGTGCAGATCAGTCGGTGTTGGATGCGGTCAGAAGCAGGGCGATAGACACGGATCCCGTGTATGCGCTTTTCACATCGGGCTCGACCGGAGTTCCAAAGGGCGCTGTGGTATCACACAGGAATGTAATATCCTACACCTACTGGTACACGGAGGCATTTGGTATAGACGAGAGTACGATATTCGGAAGCCAGACACCGTTCTACTTCAGCATGTCGGTGTCAGATCTCTACAGCACTCTTAAAAATGGTGCCACGCTGTACATCATACCGAAGGCGTATTTCACCTTCCCTATGAAGCTGATGGAGTTCATGAATACATACAGGATCAACACGATATACTGGGTGCCATCGGCACTGCAGATCGTTGCAAATTACAAGCTGTTCCAGTACGCCCAGCTTCCCGAGCTGAAGAAGGTGCTGTTTGCCGGAGAGGTGATGCCGACAAAGCCGCTGAATTACTGGATACAGAATCTTCCGGATGCCATGTATGCAAATCTGTTCGGCCCAACAGAGACGACCGACATATGTACGTATTACGTGGTGGACAGAGTATTTGCCGATGACGAGCCGCTGCCGATGGGACATGCGTGCAACAACTGTGATGTGTTTGTTCTTGATGAGAACGGCAGGGAGGTGTCACCGGAGATCGATCCTGAGACGGGCTTCAGCCGTGAGGGTGAGCTCTATGCCAGAGGTTCATTTGTGGCGCTGGGCTACTTCGGAAATGCGGAGAAGACGAGAGAGGCATTTGTCCAGAATCCGCTCAATCCGAACTATCCAGAGCTGGTATACAAGACCGGTGATCTGGTGAAGTACAACAGATACGGCGAGCTGGTCTATGTGTGCCGTAAGGATTACCAGATTAAGCACATGGGTTACCGCATAGAGCTCGGCGAGATCGAGGCGGCAGCGGGAGCCATAGACGGTATCAGAAGCTATGCCTGCATATATGATGATGCGGCTGACAAGATCGTGTTCATCTACGAGGGCAAGAAGAAGGACGAGACGGGGCTGCTTAAGGCGTTTCAGGAGAGGGTCCCACACTACATGGAGCCGAACCGTTTTGTCAGGGTGACAAGCATGCCCCACAATGCAAATGGCAAGATAGACAGGAAGAGGCTGAAGGCGGAATACGCGCAGGGAAAATAGCGAATATCTACATAAGCGTGATATACCACATTCGGAACGCTCTCACTCATTTCGGTCTGCAGCGGTATTGCCGTGAAAATTATAATATGTAGAAAATTTTTATTGTAAGGAGATAAGAGATTATGGAAGAATTATTAAAGATTTTGAATGAGGTAAAACCTGGAGTTGATTATGAGAACGAGACAGATCTTATAGGACATGGCGTGCTGGATTCCATCACGATGGTTACGCTGGTGCTTCAGCTCAGCGATGAGTTTGACGTAGACATTTCTCCTGTTGATATCACACCGGAGAACTTCAAGACAGTCCAGACCATATACGATATGATCCAGAGACTTGAAGACGAGTAAGAGCAGATATAGATATTGGAAGATGGCGGGGACTGACTGCCGTCAAAAAATACTGGAGGAGTGAGAAATATGTCATATACGTCGATATCGTATCTGGTATTTATATTGCTCGGAGCGTTTATAGTGTACAATATAGTGCCACTGAAGCACAGATGGAAGGTGCTGCTGGCATTCAGCTATCTGTTTTATTTTATCAATTCAGGCAGATATATCATATTTATCCTGTTCGGGTCGTTGACCATATATGTGGGCGGCCTGCTGATAAACAAGATAGATGATGGCTGCAGCATGGCAAGGAAAGCTCTGCCAAAGGAAAGCAAAAAAGAGTACAAGGCACTTATTGGATGGCAGAAAAAGTGCGTGTGCGTATGCGTGGTGCTTGTGAATGTAGGAATCCTGGTATTCCTGAAATATTCGGTATTCCTTGGACAGGTATTTACAGATGTGCTTGGACTCATACACATAAATGTAGAGAATCCGATGTATCAGAGGATGATGCCGCTTGGAATCTCGTTCTACACACTGTCTGCGGTGAGTTACATAGTGGACGTGTACAGAGGCAAATACAGGGCATCGGACAAGTTTGGCAAGGTTGCACTTTTCCTTGCATTTTTCCCGCACATTGTTGAGGGACCTATAGCCAGGTTCGATCTTGTTGGAGAGCAGATGTATGAGGGGCACAGGTTCAGTTATGAGAACATGACCATGGGACTCCAGCTTATACTGTGGGGCTTCTTCAAGAAGATAGTTATTGCAGATCGCGCAAATATGTATGTGAACCAGATATTTGACAATTACGCAAGCTACACAGGACTTCCGGTAGTAGTGGGAATGCTGCTCTACACATTACAGCTCTATGCGGAATTCTCAGGCTGTATGGATATAGTAAGGGGAAGTGCCCAGATGTTCGGAATAGGACTCTCAGAGAACTTCAACCAGCCGTTTATATCAAAGACGGTCAGTGAGTTCTGGAGAAGGTGGCATATGACTCTCGGTGCATGGTTCAAGGACTATGTGTTCTATTCAGTTTCACTGTCCAAGCCATTTGTGAAGCTGAGTAAGAAGACCAGGGAACATATGAATACTTTCTTCGCGACATTTGTTCCTATGTCTATAGCGATGTTCATAGTGTGGTTTGGAACGGGTATTTGGCACGGCGCAAGCTGGAAGTACGTCATGTATGGTCTTTATTACTGGGCTATCATGGTAATCGGACTTCTCATGGAGCCTCTTTTCAAGAAGCTGTATGAGAAAATGAATGTTGACCGCCAGGGAAAGGTATACAGACTGCTTCAGGTTGTCAGGACCTTCATTTTTGTGAATGTGGGAATGCTCATGTTCAGGGCTGATGATCTGACAGCATTTGGACACATGTTTGTGTCCATGTTCAGGGGATTTACATTTGCGGATCTGACAAATGGAACTTTGCTTGGAATGAAGCTTGACATGGCAGATTTTGCAGTGCTGGCAGTGGGCGCGCTCATTCTGTTCCTGGTTGGACTTTACAAGGAGAAGGGACATCAGATAAGAGCAGAGCTTGCCACGAAGAATATAGTCCTCAGATGGGCAGTTTACTATGTGCTGCTGTTTGGAGTGATCATACTCGGAGCATATGGCAAGGGCTATGAGGTGGCTGGATTTATATATGCACAGTTTTAGAGGTGATTTATCTATGAAGAAAAGTGGACGTAATATAATAAAATCCATAGCATTTGCCCTGGTGGCCGTGATGATCATGGGAGTGCTGGGAGCTGCGTTTACTCCGAAGCGGAGCGATCCGGGAAGCGGAATAACCAACTCGAATGCAAGGGGCTTCTATGGAGAACCGAAGAATTCGATAGACGTACTGGTGCTTGGAGACAGCAATGCCTACAGTGCATGTTCTCCGATGTATATATGGAACAAATATGGAATTCCAACATATGTGGCGGCTGAGGGATTCCAGAATGTGACCGGGGCATCCAACCTTCTGGATGAAGTGCTCACATGTCAGAAGCCAAAGCTGGTGGTGTTTGATGTGAATATGCTTTGGACAGGCAAGACGACATTGAAAAAGGTTGAGAACAACCTGAAGAATCTGGCATATAAGTATCTGCCTCTTGCACAGTACCACAACAGGTGGAAGAGCATGAGTGTTTCGGACATGTTCGGTGCCAGGGACTACACATACAGATCAGCCTCAAGAGGACAGTATCTCAGCATGGAGGTCAAGCCGTTTTCAGGCCAGAGCAAGATGGTGGAAACCAAGGCTGTTGAGGACATACCGGAGGTATCAAAGATACTGCTCGATAAGCTGATAGACAAGTGTGAGAAGAATGGAATCAAGATCATGTTCATGGAGACTCCGACGGCGAAGTCATGGAATTATGCAAGACACAATGCCATGGTTAAGTATGCTAAAGCCAAGAATATTGAATTTGTCGATATGAATACGCTCAAGGGTGATTATGCGATTGACTGGAGCACCGACACGAGGGATGGCGGAAGACATCTCAACTGCAAGGGCGCAGAGAAGGTAAGCGCCTATCTTGGAAAATATATTTCAGAGAATTATTCTTTTAAGGATAA
>UMBR01056279.1_pt1 | contig 8928 bp, 8 predicted proteins | sample 1964011 | NCBI WGS metagenome assembly UMBR01 (sample SAMEA4835946, study PRJEB28245) | human gut metagenome | biome: gut microbiome; material: fecal sample | place: Denmark | collected 2008
TAGAAAGTTTACGGTTTGCTTTTTTTCTTCTCATTCCCTGTGTGGTATTTGCTGTATTTGTCATAATCCGTCTCCTCCTTGATTATATCGAACATATTTTCCGAACGTATATTCGGTTTTGTTATATGATACCACACCCTGTTCGAAAATGGAAGAGTTTTTTCGAACATTTGTTTTGTTTATTCTGCAAAATCTATTCTAAAATATTTAAGATATGCTTTATACCTGTCCTGTGCAGTAAGGCACGTATCTGTCAGATAACCTTTTTCAATATTCCACTCTTTCAGTCCACGATAATAAAACATCTTCAGATCATCTTCAATAATGAATGGAACAATATTATATTTCAGGCATTCTTTAAACATAATCAGTCTGCCTACGCGACCGTTTCCATCCTGAAATGGATGAATCCGTTCAAATTTTACATGAAATTCCAGAATATCTTCAAATGTCTTTCTTTTTTTACCATTATATTCCATCAAAAAAGATTTCATTTTTTCGGAAACTTCTTCCGGACTCGCCGTTTCCATACCCCCAACTTCATTTGGAAATTTTTTATAGTCCCCAACCGTAAACCAATCTTTTCTGGAATCGCTGGTACCATTTTTCAAAGTCAAATGTAGTTCCTTAATAAACTTCTCTGTCAATGTAGATTTTGCATTGTCAATGATCAGGTCTATACAGCGAAAATGATTTGCTGTTTCAATAACATCATCTACATTAAGAACTTCATTTTCTATACCAATCGTATTTGTTTCAAAAATATATCTTGTCTGATCATGAGTCAGACGACTGCCCTCGATATGGTTAGAATTATATGTCAGATCAATTTGCGTCTTATGATAAATACCACCGGAATATCTGTTTTTCTTTTCTTCCTGTAGAATTTCCAGCAAAGTTTTCGGTACTTCTTTTTTTCTGTTAATACGCCCCGGCTTCTGTGCATCTTCCGGAATTTCCCATGTTTTTCCATTGAGTCTTGCTTCATCTACACGACCTTGCGTACAGTAATTTCTTACACTTCGCTCTGAAATATTCCATTTCTTTGCAACTTCTTTTACTAAAAGATATCTCATAAGATTATTCACTCCCTTTTACAGTTTCTACTATGCTACTACTTATTATAACACATTATCGGCAATAAATTCTGTTTTTGTAGTTTCTATGTTTTACTTTTTTGCCGATAATAAATGGCCTTTCTTCCGTCACAATTTCATAATTTCATCCGACTGATTTTATTTGCAGGCAAAAAAGAAGACTACCATGCTGATTTTGTCTACATGATAATCTTCTTTATTTTTCTACATACTTATTTTACATAAACTGTGCAAATACAGATGCTCCTACAACTGTAAGCAAACCTGCAACCGCAATAGCAAGGCTACTCATGGCACCTTCTATCTCGCCAAGTTCCATTGCCTTTGCAGTACCAATGGCATGTGAGGAAGTTCCAAGCGCAAGTCCTTTGGCAATTGGTTCTTCGATATGTGCCAGTTTGATCACTGTCTCTGCGACCATATTTCCAAGAACACCTGTAATGATGATAACTGCAACTGTAATTGTCACGATACCACCCAGTTCCTCTGAAACACCCATTCCGATTGCAGTAGTAATAGACTTCGGAAGAAGTGTCACATACTGCTCATGGCTCAGTCTGAACAGCTTTGCAAGAATCAGCACGCTGACCAGGCTGGCAAGTACACCGGAAACAATTCCAATGACAACAGCTTTCAGGTTCTTTTTCAGAAGTTCCATCTGCTGATACAGCGGAACTGCCAGGCAGACCGTCGCAGGTGTGAGCAGATAGCTGATATACTGACCGCTCTGATTATAAGTATCATAATCTATATGCAATAAGCAAAGTACTGCGATCACTGCGATGATCGAAATCAAAAGTGGATTAAAAATCGCCATCTTAAATTTTCTTTTTAAAAGAAGTCCCACCTCATATGCAATCAGGCTGAGCGCCGCGCCAAAAAATATTGAGTTACTCATAAAGTTTGTCATGATTTCTTCTGTCCTTTCTTTCTGTCCATACGAATAACTGCCTGAGTGACACGTCCTGTCACAATCATTACCACAACTGTGGTGATCACAACGATTAAAATGATTGGCACACATACAGGTTTTAATACTCCCCAGGCTGTCAGAAGTCCGACACCTGCCGGAATAAACATAACCGGCATGATCTCTATGAGAAATTCAGCTGCTTCTTTTACCTGATCTAATTTGATAATATGAGTTAGCAATGCGATCAGCATGATCACCAGTCCATACACACTTGCCGGTACAGGAAGCGGGATTAGAACATGTAATGCCTCTCCCATTGCGGATATCAGTAAAATAATCCAGAATTGTCTTACGTATTTCATTTTCAGTCTCCTCTAATTTCGTTCTTGCTGATGTAGCATGGACGATTTCTCCGTCCACTCCACTTTGCAGAACATTCATCACCACTGTTTCTGGTACAAGTACATCATTTTTGAATAACCGTACCTGGTTCTACGGCACTGAACATCCCAAAAGTTACTGAACTGCCACAGGTTTCATCAGTTCGTTTACCTTATCTTCATACTCCTGTGTTTCCTCCAGAGATGCCCTTCCGGTTCTCTGAATTTTCGTCACACCCGGGTACTGTCCCGGAAAAGATTCCAGCATGATCCCATCGCCGTATATTTTTACTTTATCCCCATTTTCCAATACATCATCAGAAATTAATTTTCCCTTTTTATTGTAAATACCTTCTGCCGGTACTTTTGCATCGAAGATCGTACCATTGTTCAGATCTACAAAAAGTCCGGTTTTCAGAAATTCTCCTGTCTCGATATAGATTGCGGATATCGCGTTTGCTTCCTGCTCCTGCTCTTTCTCTTTTACGATCTGTGCCTGCTTTCCGACCATATTCCAGAAAGCCCCTCCCATCACTGCGAAGATGGCAATCAGAACAACCATACCAATAATGAACTTCCAGTCTCGTTCTTTCTTTTCCGTCAAATATTCAACTCCTTTATATTGGTCTAACCAATTACGATTTGTTACGTTTTCTAATTATAACGTATCCTCTGTAAATTGCAAGGCTGATTCCGCTTAAAATCCCTTTGTTTAGCATTATATATGGAAATGTTTTGTAAAAAGTACAAAAAAGTTCCCACAGATTTTTTTATTTTCTGCAGAAACCTTTTTCATAATCTTATCCGCTGTCACAGACATTATCCAAACTTACAAGCTTTTCACATATTTAATAAATTTCTCCACCCTGACGTTTGCAGTATTCATAGAAGCTTTCATTTGCTTCCGGAAACTGTTTTATCCCGGCTGAGATTAATCTCCTGATTGACTGCTGCACAGTGAAATTTTCCGGAACTGTCTTTTCCAAAAAGCTGGCAGCAACAACAGAACTCTGAATTTGAATCAGACACTCTCTTTCAAATTACACAGTAGTGATCAGTGCCTCCATATCACCTTCCAGCTCATACTCACCGGAACCTGCTGTGATAAAGATACTGTCACCTTTCTTCACTTCCATGGTCTCGCCACTTGCAGTAACCTTACCTGCCCCGCTCATAACCAGTACACTTACAAAGGAAGTTCCGTCAGCTTCCCCTGTCAGTTTCTTTCTTCTCAGACCATCCAGAACCACTTTATCTACTGTGAAATATTCACAGGATGCAACGTGCGGTCCGAAATCTCTGTTCTTAGCCGCCGGCTCACGTTTGGTTACCTGAAGAGCTTTCTCTACATGAAGTTCTCTTTCTTTTCCGTCCGGTCCCTTGCGTCCGTAATCGTAAACACGATAAGTAACATTGGAATTCTGCTGAATCTCAGCGATCAGGCTTCCCTCTCCGATTGCATGAATGGTGCCCGGATCAATGAAAAGTACATCGCCCTTATGAATCATAACTTTGTTCAGGACTTCCGGTAAAGTGTGATTGCGGATACGTTCTTCGAACTCTTCCTCAGAAACTTCTCTTGCAAATCCGTAGAAAAGACTTGCACCTTCTTCAGCATCCATAACATACCACATTTCCGTCTTACCATACTGTCCTTCATTCTTCAGCGCGTATGTATTGTCAGGATGTACCTGAATAGACAAATCTTTCTTCGCATCAATAAATTTGATCAGAACCGGGAACTGCCCAAAAGACTGGCAGTCTGTTCCCAGAATCTCTTTGCCATTCTCATCAATATACTGCTGAAGAGTTTTTCCTGCACTCTCCCCATTTACGATATAACTTGGTCCGTCCGGATGACAGGAAAGTTCCCAAGACTCTGCCAGAGGATCTTTGTCATATTCAATTCCAAACTCTGTTCTTAATCTTGTGCCGCCCCAGAGATAATCTTTGCAGCTTGGTTTTAATTTCAAAATTGCCATTTGAAAAATCCCTCCATTTATTTTCAGGCACGCCTGAGAGGTTCTCCTGCGTGCCCTTTTTCCTTTATTATCTATCCATTATTTTACCTAAACCAAATAGATATTTCAATATTATTTCTGTAATTAATTCTAATATTCCAGGTTGCTGCTGTATGTTATCAATAACTGAACAACTATCCAATTTACATCTTGCTCATAGCCTGTTCTGAGTAATACTGAATCCAGACAATTACAGTTCTACAACCGCCTTGGATAATGCTTCCAGTTTCTCTGTCGCATCCTGTGCATCTGCGCCTTTTACGCCTGCATAATATTTAATCTTCGGCTCTGTTCCGGAAGGTCTTACGCAGAACCATGCGCCATCTTCCAGCTCAAAGTACAGAACATTGGATTCCGGAAGTGACAGTACAGAAGTCTCTCCTGTTGCGATATCTGTGTCTACTTCCTTCGCAAGTTTCAGAGCCAGTGTAAATGCATTCTTATCTTCCGGATTCGGATAGCTTACTGTCGGGAAATCTCCGTCAGGAAGTTCCTGCTCTTTGATGGATTCCGGGCGGAGAACCAGTTTCTTAAGAGCTTCCATATATTTATCATCGATCTCTTCACCGATCACTTCGTAAAGACCTGCTGCCTTTGCATCTTCCCCGGACATTGTCTTCACCTGAGCGAAATCTGTGATCGCCTGAACTTCTGTGATGATCTGTTTATCCTTAAGAGCTGTGATCTGTGCGCCGTCCTCCCAGTAAACTTTGTATCCGTTGTACTGTGGCGGATTGTGGCTTGCAGTTACTACCACACCAGCTGTGCAGCCTAACTCACAAAGTGCGAAAGAAAGCATTGGAGTCGGACGCAGAGATGGGAAAATGTATGCCTTGATTCCGTTCGCAGCCATACAAAGAGCTGTCTCTTTGGCAAATTCCGGTGACATATGTCTGGAATCAAATGCGATGGCAACACCCTTAGCCTGAGCATTCTCTTTGATGATAAAGTTTGCCAGTCCCTGAGTTGCTTTTCTTACTGTATAAATGTTCATACGGTTTGTACTGGCACCGAGAATTCCTCTGAGTCCGCCTGTACCAAACTCAAGATCTTTGTAGAAGCGTTCTTTGATCTCCTGTGGATCATCTGCGATGGCTTTTAATTCAGCTCGTGTGTCTGTGTCAAAATACTCATCTTCGCACCAACGCTGGTATGTATTGTTCATAATCAGCTCGCAGCGCTGTTTTACACAGTCAGGAGAACGATGCGGATCTCTTGGTGTGTTGAACAGATAATCTTCCAGTTTATCAATTGTAGTTGTCGCTACGTGCATTCTTGTATCACAGGATGCATAGTAGATATAAACATCTCCGTTATCTTTTGCAATTGCACCGTTTGTAAATACTACGTTAGAAACATCTCCGACTCTCTCTTTTCCAAGCGGAACAAGGAATACACCGGATGGCTCAGCGATCACTTTGGACGGATCATTTAAATCTGTTCCGAATACATAGAGAACATAACGAAGTCCTGCTGCTGTATTTCTTACACCGTGAGCAATATTGATCCAGCATTTCTTACCTCTGATCGGCACTGCACCTGCACCGTTCTTGGACTCTGTCAGAGTATGATAAATTCTCTTGCTGATAATCTTCTCTTCATCGATCACTGCATGCTCAATATCGTCGCAAAGACCAAATCCGATTCCTCCGTCGATTCCTGTATCGCTCTCTGCTACTGCAAAGAAAGATTTACGGTCATTTCCCTCTACGCGGACAACCAGATAATATTTTCCGTTCAGCTCAATAGCACCGGAATTCATCACTGCATTGATTCCGAGACGTTCCTGAAAATTGGGGTTTGTCTTCGGATTCAGGTCATATCTCCATTCAACCGGCGCAAATTCTCTTGTCAGTACCGGATACTCATAACGATCATAAATTCCATTATAAAAATCTGTTTTCTGATTTTTTCTTGCGATCAGTTTTTCTACTTTCGCTTTTTCAACGTAATACTATTTATTCAGCATTTTTCATCCTCCTTATTACTTCCATACACATACGCCCGTTGTGATACGGGCATTTCCATGGTTCTACAATAGGTCCGTCTCCAGGTGTGTGGTCTTCCTTTACATACCAGAACCACTCAGAACCTTCTCTTGGATCCAACATATAAGTTTTAATATAATTCCATTCATCCTCTGCTGCCTGTAAATATTCCTTTTTCTCCGAATCCTTCTGATATCTGTTCAGGAAGCCGATCACTGTCTCTGCCTGCACCCACCAGATTCTCCTCGTATCATTGACCCCGTTTTCACATTCATTCATCAGAGAATGATCCACAAAAGCTCTGTGATAAATATTTTCTGCAATCTCTGTTGTGATCGGTGTGATCTTCGCGGTATATTTTTCATCATCCAGTACTTCCAGACCTCTGTCCATCAGCCAGGAAGTCTCTATATCATGTCCATAGGAATACAGATCAATCAGACTGTTCCAGGTTCTGTCAAAAAATACTTCCTGTCTGCCAAGTTCTTTGTTATATACCTTATCTGCAAAAAGATCCATCATAAAACGAAGCCTGTCTCCTGTAAACGGATCCTTTGTCACACGGTACAATTCTGTATAAGCCTCAAAAACATGAAGCAGGGTATTCATCGTTTTCTCTGCAATAATACCATTCTCAGAAAGCTTGTCATTCTCTTCCGGCTCAAATTTGCGGTTAAAAGCTTCCAGATATCCATACTCATCCGTACATCTGTCCTCGATCACCTTCTGAAGACCTCTGGCAATCTCCAGTGCTTCCTTGTTTCCTGTTGCATCATAATAGGAAGAGAGAGCATAAATTGCGAATGCCTGATTATAGGTATGCTTCGTTGTATCTGACGGTTTCCCGTCATAAGTAACTGACCAGAACATGCCACCATATTCTCTGTCCAGACATTTCTCCTTCAGAAATGCATAGGCATGATCTGCATCCTCTTTCAGTTTTTCTTCTCCAAGTGTCATATAGGCATTGGCAAAAAACCACAGGATTCTGCTGTTTAAGATACATCCCTTTTCATAATCCTTTTGCACCTTAAGGTCATAACCCATGTAGCCATAAAAACCGCCGTATTCTTCATCCCTCAGGTTTTCCCAGAAAGGGATCAGCTTCTGTGTTAATTCCTCTTCAATTTCCTTCACAAATGTACCCATTTTTCTCCTCCTGTCATTCTGTCCTGATATTTTCTGGTTTGATTGTACCACGATTAACTTAATTATCAACATTTAATTGCTTAAAAAAGTGGTTTTTGGAAAACCACAAATATTTAAGTTCTGTTTTTGTATATTTTCACAACAAAAAGCTCACAGGCAAACCAATTTTCTTGATTTTCCTGCGAGCTACAATTATTAACGCTTAATCTTTAATAGATTATTTTTTATGTTTCATATTCCTATATTTAATTTTTCATTTAGTTTTTCAACTTTCTCTACAGCTTTTCTGTACACTTTCCTTTTCTACGATTTTTCCTGAAACAATACTTAAGCCTCGTCCTGAATCCGGATTCTTAATCTGTTTCAGTGCCTTTTCCAGTGCTACTTTTACCATTACCAGGGTATTTACCTCATAACTGGTAATCTTTTTATCCGGGAATCCAGGATACAGGTAATTATCGAAACCGACTACAGAAATATCCTCCGGTACACGATATCCCTGTTTCTCCAGTTCCAGAATCAGTATTCCGGCAGTAAGGTCACAATTGCATACAAAGGCTTCCGGCATATGCTGTGGCAGCTTAATATGCGTAGAACCTTTTTCATCACGGTCTTCGATCAGCCATTCCTCCGGAAGAATCTGTCCATGTTCTAACTGAGCTTTATAAAAACCACAGTAACGATCCATGATACTGCTGGTGGCATGAATAGAACCAACATAAGCCATCTTTGTAAACCCCTGTTCAAACAGATATTCAGTCATCAGATACATACCATAAAAATTGTCCGCAATAACTGCATCTTTAGCCAGTTCTTTGTCATAAAAATCCAGAAATATCACCGGCATATCTGTATGTTTCTTCATAAAATGAATATATTCCCTGCTGATTTCCCCCATTACGATCAGAGCATCCACAGTATTCTCTTCCTGAATTCTCGGAAGAATGAAATTCTCCTCCATATCCCACTTCAGTATTTCCACTGCAGCCATGCAATTCTTATCAGTAGCAACCAAAGCAAGCTCCTGATACATTTTCCAGTAAAAAGTAGTATATGTAGCCAAATATCTCTCAGAAATAATAACACCGATATTGTGCAGACCGCCTTTGTTGCGTTCACGCTTGGCTGCTGCCGTCATCTGATGATAACCCAGCTCATCTGCCACCTTTTGGATTTTCTCCCGCATCTCATCACTAACGCCCTTATTGCCGGCCAGAGCATTATGAACAGTTACAGTGCTGACTCCTACCTTTGCGGCAATATCAGCCATTCTTACTTTTCCCATTACATTATATGTCCTTTCTTATCCCTTTACTCAGTCACTTTCACAAAATGATACAATTTACCCGTGACATGCTCTCGCCACTTAAATCTTACAGA